>Ga0209367_1000538_pt1 | contig 38671 bp, 24 predicted proteins | sample WorMetLIZISLAND2_FD_187412 | JGI IMG/M metagenome (GOLD analysis project Ga0209367, IMG submission 187412) | Marine gutless worms symbiont microbial communities from Max Planck institute for Marine Microbiology, Germany - Olavius geniculatus... ...
GCCTGGGGCCCTGGGTCCCCCGCCCTTCCCCTAAATCCGGCCCTGGTTGATAGGCCCTATCGTGCCATTCGGCAGGTAGATGTTATTGCATGCTAATATTACCATTTGCTGTAGAGCCTCATGAGAACTATTTTCAACTATACGTGTTGCTTCCATACACTCATAAATATATACAACTTCCTTCAACTTCGTATATAAACATTAACTGCCCAAAAACTGCGTAAATGCATAGCAATAACGTGTACCTGCCACGCCCTCTGCTTTGTTTATATTACTTGACCTACTTTCGAAAATGGTGTCACGTGTTTACGAAATCGCTTATTGGGGGAAACCTGAGCCCAAAACTGGGGAGGGGAAGTTGGGCCCAATTTTGATTCCAGATTTGGAGGGGCGATAGAAGCCACTGCTTGAAGAGGTATAAATCCAACAATAATCAAGCCGAAACCTGTCGGTGCCACAGCCTGCAGCCTGTGTCGCTGCACAGCCTCATCAATGTTATAGCCACACTGAAGCAGCGCATATAAAGCCTGCAACACATGACCAGGTACTGTTACATCTGCCTACCTGCTGCAACACGTCTACTTTCAACCAATCAAACCAACCACAGATGCATTACGATACTGCATTCACATTCACTGTTGTCGACAAATGTTTGTCTGTTACACAAAAAAATGCCTGCATATCCAGGGAAGCATATCTCAACACAGCTACAGTTCTAAGTGGAGTGACAAGCTTTTGCCGATCTGATGTCACCAGCATTTTGGCAAGTAAATCTATGTCACAATTATCACTACTGTTGTCGCTATTTCTTTTTTCGCCGATTAGCAAAAAACTATAACCAATTTGAATCACACCGTGGTGGAAAGACAATGAACACAATACAACACATCGTAAATGGCAATGTTAAGAAGGCAATGGTGAGCGAGACTAAAGTCAACTCGAGTGACCCACAGTGGCAGGCCAAAGGAATCTGATAAAGCAGCTGGATTTAATCATAAAACACCAAGATGCTGCAACTGAGTACAAGCTGCCTAGCAGCACCACATGCATCCAGTCTACTCCAGAAGCTAGCCGCTGAAAAACATCAGTCAGTATTGTCAAAACAATGGACAGTCACCTCTGCAGAGAGGGCAAACCAACCCTCAACAGGAGGCAGTGACTATGAGTACATGAAATCAGCCCTAGTACATGATTTCCTCGGACATGGCAAAAGCATCAAGAAAGCCAATTTTACCTGTTCATTATCTTTAACATGAGCACCAGTGGGAACCGCATAGACACCCTGCCCAGCAGCCTGGTCTTGCCTATGCAATTCACCCACATACTTCTCCACTAGACGACACACAAAACATGCATACAATCAGTACACTGTTGTAATATTTTGCACATAAAAATGTAGCAACTGACTTCAAGAATGCTCAGAAATGAAATTGATACAAACTTCACACCTGGAAAACACAGAATGACAAATAACCCGCACTGGACACAAAAAAACTACGTAAACAACAGAAAGACATTACTGCAGGACATGCAGGCAGCACTAGGCCTGATAATTAGTTTTATAAAACCACATCTTTATTTGCACTGTAAATAGTTGCGACTATTGCATTAAAGATGTGGTCTCCGAACTACATCAGTAGCTTGATTTTATGTAAAACAAGTGACAGTAAATAAAAAAATGTAATGTATATAAACAAATCCCATATTAACTTCAAGTAACAAGAAATCTGAGCTAATGCTCATAAGATGCACAAGAGCCTATACCAGTTCATGTTTGCAGGTAGTCTTGGTCTATCTCTATTCATTTCGTCGCAATTCACTCTTTTACAGCCAAAAATCGCCAAAAAATCACTAAAACCCCTATTTTACAGCTCAAGGTCAATCAAGGTCATAAGTGTTGACAGTTCTAAGAAGCTTGTCGCCAGTGATTGTTATGTTAAGCAGCATGTCTATGCCTATCTGCAACCATTTTCACGCTAGACAAGCCAACAGCAAATAAATAACCACTTTTTAGAGGGGCAAACCTCTTAGACACCTGCATGCACAGGCTTCCTTAAACCTAGAGGGTCCGGACTTGGATTGCTAAAATCCACATTCAATGCTGAAAATTTCATGCGCAGGTTGTCTTGGTCTATTTCCAGCCATTTCAATGCAATTCACTCTTGAAATGTGTGTCGCAGCCCGAAATCGCGACAAATTCACTAAAACCCCCTATTGCGAGAATTCAAAGTCATTCAAGGTCATCGATGTTGACATTTCTAAGAAGCTCGTCAGCAGTGCTTGTTATGATAAGCAGCATGTTTGTGCCTATCTGCAACCGCTTTCAAATTAGACAAGCCAATATCGGTAGAATGCCTTTGTAAGGGGGGTGCCCCTGTTTTTCCCCCTCATTCGTAGGGACCCCCTTCACTCAGTGGCATGAAATTTTGTCACAATATACCAGAGACTCTAAGCTATCATATGATGAAAACCAGAAGTCTATATCTCACCTGGGCTCCGATGGGTACCAGGGTGTGACAGACAGACACCATGACAGAAAGGCAGACTTCAAAACAGAATTACCATAGCTAATACGTGCTATAGCTTAGCAGCTATGCTAGCTCTCGTGCTTAAAAATTCTACGTCAAACAAAGAGTGACTCAGAATCATAAAACTTACCGAGATCATCTTTAAGTAGCTCAGGATTCCACAGCAACTGATCTTCACCATCATACGCTGCACAGCACAGTAATCAGATTCTATTACAACAAATACATTTTGATATAATTCGTTAACTTACAACAACCTTTATTTACCAAACTGTCAATGGTTAGGCACCTGCTGGCCTCCCTGGAATGATTTTTGTTATCTGCTGAATAACGAGTTAAGACATTCAATCGTTACTGTTTGAAGCTATGAGTTATAGAGTTTATCAAAAAAAAACAACTAGCTTGTTACCATAACGTTCTGTACTACAATACTGCAAAACCGCTACCCACCACAATCAGTACCGGTATCGAACATGCAAAGTATAACTAAGTTGCTGTTTACGACATTATTTTAAATACACGATAAATTATGAATGCAAATAATCAGCAACACTAGTAGTTCAGAAATGTGCAGCGATTACAGGTATTCATTAATATTATCATAGATAACAATGCCAAAAACAATATCATCATCATCATTATCATCACTACACTCTTAAAATGAGCCCATGGCCATGGTCAAACTCACTCGTGCAATTCATGTAGCTCTTAATTAGACATTTCACCTTGCATATATAATATGCTGATTTAAGCTTTATAAATATATAAAATTAATGCCTAATTCTGACGAAAATATGGCCTTACATAATGTTATGCCAAAAAATTCAAGGCACGAGCACAACCGGTGACATCATCTGTGCGGCCCATAGACATTATGAATATTAATGGCCTAGACAGTGAAGTCATTAGATAAGGCTAGGCCATTAATATTCATGAAGTTCATGGGCCATGCCGATGACGTCACCGGTTGTGCAGCCTAGCCAAAATGGTGTCGCGTTTTTCAGATCATGTCTGTAAATTGTCGACTTTAAATGTTAATTTCTCCGTGTTGACAAAACGCAGGGTGCTGATATTACTGTCGAAATTATCAGAACATCACACAATTTTTGGAAAATGGATAAAATATATATGTTAATTCTGGTGTCTATGGACCTTTAAATCTTTGTTAACAAAACAAATCAACAGAAAAATCCAAAAAAACAGAACAGCTTAACATACTGTGTGAACTGCTGTACGAGCATAAGCCATCAGGTACGACAGCCTGATACTCAAAACCGACTTGAATGGTCTACAACATTGTTGTCAAACGAACAGATCTGAGATGTGACATAAAGAGTAGTAATTATACAATTTATACCTCATAAATGCCACAAAATGTTCACTTCTGCTTAACCACATTATTTTCACATTAAATTGCTCCACATTACTTCACGTAAAACGGTTTTGTTTCCTACATGCAACCAGCTATGCTATATAGCAAGTGTTAACATAACAAATTGTCAAGCACTGAAATATCCATGAAAGACGACTCTGTACGTTTCTCCAAAAAAGTCAAGTGTTGACTTTTACGCGCAACAGCAGCTACTGCTGTAGCGTGTCTTAGCCATCGCAATTCTGTCTGTCTGTCTGTCTGTCCGTCTGTCACATGGATGGATCAGTCAAAAACGGTGCAAGCTAGAATCACCAAATCTTCACCATCGGCTGCATGGAAGACTTTAGTTTCAGAAACCATAAAGCTTTTCCACATATTCGAAAGGGGTCACCCTGAACGAGGGTGCTAAATGAAAGGGGGTGGGGAAAATTTGTGATTTGCAGCTGATACGTCGTTGGCTGAGCGAGACAGATCGCACCCTTTGGTAAGTACAAGTAAAACACTATAGATAATTAGCCGCCGGTCGTCTGGCGCCCTCTGGTGACTGTAAATTTTGTTTTACTGGGCTTTCAAACATACACCGCTGTTGCGTGTTCCCCTTTGCATTAGCTGGGCTTTTCTTATTCTCAACAGCTCTGATATTACACACATAAAATGTTTGCTATTTTACACTAAACCAAAATACAAAGACAGCAACAACACCAACAAGCAGACAAATATTAATCTAACGAGATATACATGAATTCACACAGCTGATAACATACAGTTTCATGTTTATTCAGAAATATAGTAACCTTCTTCCAGTATTCGTCATTGTCTGGATCGTAATCGTGGTCATCTTCTTCATCGTCAGAACTGGCCGCTATGTCATCAGCTGATCCAACAAAATGCACAACAACAACGAACTATTAACAATTTACGTAACTAGGACATACCTGTATGTTGTAAAACATGTGTAATACTTTACACACTACAACAGCTGAAATGCTGCAATATCACTATCAACAATTTAAGCAAAACCTGAGGTACATAGATTGCCCATGTCACAAATGATACATGAATCTAAGTTGTGCCATGACAGCACACTAGTCGAATAATAACGTAAAAATCCAGATACGGAACATAACAGTTGTACAATTTCAGTAAAATTATATTTTGTTCACAGCATAAAGATGCAAGTTAGTCTAAGTCATTCACTAATGATGCCAAAATGGCAGCAATGTGCCCAACAGACTGTCAAACATTTCTTAACAACAAATCTGCTCACATCGAAGTAGGCGTGAAGTGTGCATCGATGCATCGCCAGTGATACCGTGGATCAGGCTACCACCAACGCCACCACCATTTCTCGTCTGTCCATCATCACCTGCAGCCGTAGCACTAGCAGTGTCATCAGCATCACTGATACTACTACTGCTGCTGCTGCTGCTGCTGACCACACTTGTGGAGTTGGATGCAGCAGCATCTGATGGAGGTAACAATTGCTGCTGACTGGCACCGCCATAGCCATACATTGCAAGTAGCTCCTCCATTGGCATCTCACCCTCCTGACCACAGCATCATTAACACAGTCACAATCAGTCACGGTAAGTTAGCAGGGTTTAACGTCCCGCCCAACACAGTATAGATCATTTTGGGGACGGCCTTTTCAGGCAGAATGCACACAAACACATAATAACGGAACAGTAAGTTTGACCTTTACAACAAAGAAACTTTACAATATACACAAGTAACAAACATGCAAACTGCAGTCAAATGGAGGCTTGTATAAAAAAGCCTCCCACTCTGTAAAATGTTTTTCGGAACACCAAAAACCCTCATATATCAGGACATGTAGCAAGACATTTTCCAATTAGTTTATCCATTGAGCATAATAAATGGATACAAAGATGAAGATGAAACTTGATCTTTCTTCAGCTGGTGACAAACATAAACAATTTACGAGTACACCAGAACACCATAATTCTTAAACACACTGGTTTGAACTAGAAGGCACTGAAAAAAGTATCAAGTTCATTTATAACTCTTGTTAGCAAGTCAGATGAACCCAAAATGTCAAGAAAATACAAAACCTTCACTGGGGTGAATGAAATGAACACACTGGTGACGTAACAAGTAACTAACACACAATCAGGTATAATAAAACAAAAATTCCAAATCTCCTCACCTTCTGTAAATCATCCAGTTCATTGGCAACACTCTCCTCATTGCTCATTGCCTCCTCCTCATCCAACGTTCGTTCATCATCGTAATCATGAATTAACATGTCGGCTGTCGGATCAAAATCAACATCTGTGTCCGCATCTGCACCAAAGAATCATTCATATAAGTATTTGCTAGCATTACTGTGGGACAAATATCTTGAGCCACAGAACGTATTTCTAGCTTTAACAGTCATCACATCATAAATATTACATAAACTAAAAAGAAAATGACTTTTCTAATATCAAATGTGGCAGCAAATAGTGCTTAAAAATATGTGGTTCAAGTAACAGATATTAAAAGCACTTGAGAAAGTTAGAAAGGACAATATTATCTATGCAGGCATCTCTGTACAGTCCGAGTGGCATACTGATACTCTCAGGTATGATTAGTGATTACCGATTTACTGAAGCATATCTTCATCATCATCATCATAACATGATTGTAGTCTGCACTGTGCAGATTACAGATAAAAACAGGCCATCGTGCAGTCAAACGTCACACAGAAAACAGTAAAGCAGTAACAACAGCAATAAAACTAGATCATTTTTCTCACTAGATATTTTCATTACTGCAACTCTAACCAACATACATATGATATAAAAACATTATTCTGTTAAGTACACAATCAATAGGGTAATTCAGAAAATATGAAGTTTGGATTTTTTCATGGGGCATTTTGTTGCATCTTATGAGAGAAAAATTCTGTAAAAAAATTTATGCAAATTGGTTAATATTTAGAGGTTGTCACCAGCTGTCAAATATTTACATGGTAGGACTATATATAAACATGGGTGTATAATGCGAATATCAATAAAATTGTGTAAATGATTGTATTTTTTAGTACAGAGAATTAATAGCATTTGCATGGCCACAGTTATGTACTGTATGCTTTCTTTTGCTTACCTACTGTATAGTCCTAAACAGACTTGGATTCTTCTGTTTACACTGGAACATCAGGCGATGAGAGCTTTCCATTCCTTGCGATCACCAGCAACAGACCTAGCCTCATCCCAGCTGACATACATCATTTGTAGGTCATATCTTTTTAGGTCTGCATCTTCTGTTACCTTGTTCTCGAGTTCACACTACTGCTGCACTGACTGGTTTAGTTGGTAGATGAAGTAACCAATGAATCATCTTATTGTCCTCTCCACGACAAGTTGTTATTGGTGATTCTCTATCAATGACGGAGCCAGCTTCAAATAACAGGATGGCCTAACTTGTTCAGTGACAAACTAGCTGCAGGACAAAAAGTGACCAACATCAAAACCTTGACCATAATCCAGCTGGGCAAAAGAAACATCACAAGGACATCGCAGGAGTCTCAAAACCACATTTCACGCTGCAACTTGTACTTGTAATGCTTCATCATCAGTATCTGCATACAATCTCATATCTTCTACCTACAAATGATGTATGCCAGCTGGATGAGGCGAGGTCTGTTGCTGGTGATCGCAAAGAGTAAAAAGCCCTCACAGCCTAATGTTCCACTGGGAATAGAAGAACCAAAGTCTGTCTAGGACCACAGACTAGATAAGCAAAATAAAGCATAAAGTATGTGACCATAAGTATGAAAATGCTATTAATCCACTGTAGTGAAAAATACAATCACTTAAACAATTTTTATTGATGATTGTATTATACTCCCATGTGCACATATATATATATATAGGCCTACCATGCAAATATTTGACAGCTGGTAGCAACCTCTGAATATTAACCAATTTCAGAATTTTTGTTCAGTTCCCCATGAAAAAATCCAAACTTTATATTTTCTGAATCACCATAACAATCAACATTTCACCAAGACCTATATGCCGTATTAATATACTAACACAATACATTAAACATTCTGCACTTTCCGTCTGTTCTCGTCCAATGAAGTGTTCGATCTAGTTCCAAGAAAATCTCAGCACATCGTCCTGAAGTGAACTTGACAAATCTGACGACTCACCAGGACAGATATTGCTAGTTAGTGGACATGTATGCAAATGGCACTTGCCAGCAGACTTTTCCTCATAGCAGTTTATTAATATACACTGTACCTAAGTTGACCACAAATAGCAATCTCTCTATACAATGTAGTTACTATTATTCCGCTAAATTGTTTCAAACACTAAAGACACACGTACGGAATGTTAGTAACATACCAGTTCCAGGACTGCTTGATCCATCTGCAGTGGCCTGCAACAATTACACTAATATAGTCACTAGAAGAAAACAGCACATTGTTGATGGCCACTCAATTAATTGATAGTAATACTTGTATTCTTCTTCTTCTTCTTCTGAGTATAGTCAAACTTCAACAATCTAGTAATGTCAATGGCAGCATGTGGCAGTGTCAGTTAGTGCTCTGTTTTTTCAAATGTAGCAAATTTCCGCCATCACAGCAAATAATTCTATATTTCGGTGGTGGAATATATCCACCATTCTAGATTTCTTCAGGCTCTAAGAAAAAGCAGATCGGCAAATGTGCACATGGTTCTTGCTCATTTGTCAAAATCAAATTCAAGAACTTTTCAAAAACTTTCAAGAACCATACAAAGGATCTATAAGGAGAACTAAATTAAATCAAACCGGCACTTTTATAAGCATATATAAGCAGGTTCAGTTTAAATTCAACAATTTAACACCTAAAATCATTAATCAAACAAGAAAAGCCCTGCTAACACAAAGGGGAACGCGCAAGAGCGGTGCACCGTCATACACTAGTGATCCGTAGACTTCATCCGCAAATCTCATCCATACGGTTTTTGGCTACAGTTGCAGAGAAGGCCTAGTAAAATAAAACCAGTTGCCAGATGGCACCAGACGACCTACAGCTAAATATGTATAGTGTTTTACTTGAACCCACCAGAGGGCGTCACTATCTCGCTCTCGCAACACCATATCTGCTGAATATCACAGATTTTCCCTACCCCTTCTCATTTAGTCCCTCGTTCGGGGTGACCCCCTTCAAACTTATGGAAAAGCTTTACGGTTCCTGAAACTAGAGTCTTCCACGCAGCAGACGGTGAAGATTTGGTGATCCTAGCTTGACTGTTTTTGACCGATCCAGCTGTGTGATGGACAGACAGACAGACGGACAGAACTGCGATAACTAAAACACTCAACAGCAGTAGCTGCTGTTGCGCTTGCAAAAAATGGAATTAGCAGAAAAATTTACACTTGTTTTTAATGTTTGGTCACTTCTTCTTTGGTCACAGCATTATAGAAAATCAAATTCAGGCACTTTCAAGGACCTTCAGACACAGATTTGAGGACTTTCAAGAACCGACAAGAGCCCTACAGGTATGTAGATGCTATGTCAGCGTTAGGGCTAGCGTTAGCAATAAGATTACTTAAGATTTAGATTAGGGTTAGCAACAAGTTTAGAAGATGGTTGAACTAATAAATTACATCTTAATCTGTTGCAACATCCGAGGATCTGCAATCCATTTTACCTGTAGCCGATTTCTTCTAAAGATATAAAGATGACCAAATTTAGTGTGCGTTTAATGTTGCATCAACTGACCATCACAGCCTTAAGTCACGAGATATGCATGTCCATCAATCTACTGGCTGTCCTCTCATGTTCAGCTGTCCCATCATATTTTAGTCACTCCTGTACCGGAGTACCCTCAAATCACTAAATACCGAAAACTACCAAAAACAATTAAAGTTGTTCATTTTTACAAGAAAATTTCTTTTCAATAGTTTTTGGTATTTACCACAAAAGCTAAGCAGGCCAATAATCTAAAATATGGATAATATGTAACAAATAACTGTGACAGCTTGTCAAATCAACTGGCACAGTGCGGATGCGTCAGTCCACGGATCCAGATCTGCAGGATTTTTTGCGGACGCAGATCTTGTTCGGTGATGAAATTTGCGGATGCGGACTGACGCGGATCCTGTTTTGTGACGAGTGCATTTTTCCTAATAAAACTCAGACGGGCGTAGCGTAGCATGGTAGGACTGGTAAGTTTGGTACTGGTAAATTGCAATCTGCTATAGGCCTAGGTGCGTAGTGGCCTAGCTAACAAATTAATGACTAGAGGCAGGCCTATTCAGTGCGGACGTGGACGAACGCGGACACAATATTTCTTTCTTGTTGCAGGCGTGGACTGACAGCAGTTCCTTGGTTAAAATCTGCAGACTGACACGGAATTAAAAATTTCAGGATCCGCACATCTCTGATTTGTAAACAGTGCGTGCCACAGACCTATAAATAAGTAGACTGTTTGCTCACTGTTCGCCTAACGCAACGAGTTGAAGCCAGTTTAAGCCCGTTTCATTAAATATTCATCGTGCATATTTCAAGTGGTATGATCCACCACCTATAGTTGTGTTTTTTGATGCCTAACGCGTTAGTGTTAGTTCATACATAAGTACTATAAATACGCTAAGTTCGTGCTCAAGCCAGCGCACAAAAAGAATTTTTTAGTATATTGCCTCAATACAACAAAACAAAACTCTTTAGCGTTTTTTTGTCTGCCGTGCTGTCAGCAGGTATGCCTAACGTGTTAGTGTTAGATAGGCCATCAAAACGCAGTTTACGTCACGAACGACATTAACGTCTGCTAGCAAACCAGATTGTTTTTGCAACCCGGTACGTTATCTTTTGTCCAAATTGCATATCATGAACTTTTAGATCATGTGAATGTTATCTTCCGTCTCTACGGACGGTAAATAAGTGGTCTTACCTTCCGTCCATAAATTAGGGTTGTGGTTGCGGATAGTTATGCAATTAGGAACTTAGGGCTAGGGTTAGGGTCAGGGTTGGGGTTATAATAAAGGTTAGTGTTGGAGTTAGGGTTAGGTTTAGATTTAGTGTTAGGGTTGCGGACGGAAAATAGCAGTTTGGCGGTCTTATCTTCCGTCCATACGGACGGAGGATAACACTAAGCTTTAGATCATGTAGCTGTAACCTTACGACTTTTTGTTGCGCAAACCAAATTAAAGACGCTTGTAATTCGAAATATATTAAATATTTATCGTGCATATGCGGAGATGGGCGTGACATTTTTTGGGCTTCGGAGTTTTTGCTGAATCCATAATCTATGGTTTTTATATCTGTGGTGCGTGCGGTGTACAACATGGCCATAAGTGGCAGCAGCTCTTGTGACATAAAAAATGCATTGTGCGCATTATCTGCATCGCTCAATAGCAACAATGTCTAATAATACAGCTTACTTTCACACACATGGACTCTGGCGTAATTAAAAAGTCAAAAACAATCAACTACAGTACCTCCGCCATCTTGAATTACCGAACGTCAACATAACATAACGTACAGTACTTTGGTAAAGCCTAACGGAGTAAAACATGAAGTACCCCGGGAAACTTCTGCAGCGTTGAACGTGAAGGTGTCTGGATGAAGCAGCAAAGGGGGAAAAATGTCAGAGATGTGCGGAGATGTCCACATCTCTGGAAAGTGTGTTAACACTTGCATAAACCGTCTTATCTTGCATGAAAATATCCAAGGTATTTTAAATTGCAGATCCGATGCCGAATTTACTCGAAATTTACTAAAATGGTGCACGAAGTAAATGTTCAAAGTATCATATATTGTCAAGCGTCGAGACTACCGGTATACTACTTCATCTTCTGCTAATCCTCGGCGTCTGGCAAACTGTCAATAATCTCTTACATCGTAAATCTTCTTCACCCTTATCACACTTTGACCTTTACCTACTTTTACCTCAGCCAGTTCACTTGCCGATAGCTTAGCTTCCTTCTTTACTGATAAAATCTTCAAACTTCGTCTTTTCCTGCTCAACAACTCTAGCTACTCCTGTTAACTCCACACTCACTTTCTCCCACGGCTACACTTCCAGACTTTTCGACTTTCAAGCCTGCTACAGAATCCGAAGTACCCGGTATCCAAGACCCTATCCAGTCATCCAAACAAGCAATCTGACTCAGATCCAATACCTCGTATTAATCACCCACCTATCATCTAATAATCTTCTTAATCCTCACCAGTCTGCCTACTCTAAACATCATTCTGTACGTTCAGGATCATCTCGTCAACGCCATCGGCTCACAACAAGTATCATATGTCTCCATCTTCTTGATCTGTCTGCTGCCTTTGACACCATAGATCACAATATTCTACTCCGTCGTCTTATCATCTTGGTTTGGCATTCATGGCACTGTCTTAAACTGGTTCTAATCATACTTGTCATCTAGCTCTTTCCACGTCCGCTGCTCTGGTAGTTTGTCCTTCCCACATGATTCTCTCTATGGTACGTGTGCCTCAAGGCTCTGTTCTTGCAACAATTGACCAGGTTTGCTGCAGAAAGGTGTCATTCTTTAAAATGGCAGTGACCCACCGTGCAATTGGCCCTTAGACAGTTAAGAAAATTGAAAAGATAGGCTGGTCGTAATGTTTAAATTACTTCACTTGGCAGAGATATGCACTCTTACGAGCGCCTTCTAGTTAAGTCTATTAACAGCTCCATAACATTACATAATGTGTGGTGCATGTTTAAGAGAACTATACTGTGTCCACAAAAAAGGGAAAGTGAAATCTGAATGAATTTGAATAAAATTTCATACACTAAACCCCCAATGGATTGCAAAGCAATTACCAAATTTTATTAAGAAACATTATTTTTGGCAGTGTTAATAATTTTTGAATATCGATAACAAAATATCTATGTTACCAATATGGTGTTACATAAGTAAACCCCTGTACATTTGTGTAACTCCAACAAACGACATCCGATTCTGGCAAAATTCTACATCAACAATGCAATGTCTATTGACAATCAAAGTGCCAAATTTCAGTTAAATCTATCTACACAAACAATAGTTACAGAGGCCTTTGTGAGGTCACCCCAAAACGTGAAGTGTTCAGTATTAGGCAACTGTTTGTTTAATCCTGACAGTGTCCACGGCTTTCTGGAAAATTCTGCGATAAACTTTTTAGCACCATACTCTTTCTCTTGTCTCAACAGTTTAATTAAAACACAATCATCTGCAGAAAATACCATTTTGTTATCGTTTATGTTAAATGCATCAACAAACGTCACTTCCGATCGAGCGCATGTAACGAAGATATTTTGTTATCAATATTCAATTATTAATAACTCTGCTAAAATATATTTTTCAACAAAATTTGGTGATCACTTCAGCAATTGGTGATTTAGTGTATGAAATTCTATTCAAAATCGCTCAGATTTGACATTTCTATAGTACAATGTCTAGGGGTTTACTTTTTTATTGGACACAGTGTACTGATGATAAAAATACATACTATTCAGTACAACTAAGCTGATCAGTGACCACTACAGACAAATTAAAATATATCACAAATTAGTAATTGCACAGTAAATCACATAACATTATCTATTACGTGACAATATTCCATTAGGCCTATTCATGACATATTACAGTCACTGTCACTAAATTCCATAACCAGCATATCACATCATGTTACATGTTACATAATAGCAGTATATACAAGTAAAATAGGCACTTGGTGCTAATTTCATGATAAACATAGAAAACTAACTGAAGTCCAAAAATCGACTAAAAAGCCGCCATAAACCATTACAGATGATTTCAATATTGCCAAGGCACAATGCTAAATTCGTTATCATGATAAAACATGAAATACATGTAACACCATAAATGAACATTGCCCCCAACTTTCCACAAAGGAAAATCATATTAGGTGAAAAGCACCAAAAGCGGCCAATAAAATTTTATCAGCCACTAAGCTCACTTATTATTAGCATCTCGTTTTTTAGTTCATTAATATGCAGGAAGACTGTTCGGTGCAGACGAGCGCAGCGCAAAAGGATGCACTCTTCTGTCACCAGTACTACAGCGTCACCGACAAACTGGTCGTCATTACAGACAGATTAAAAATAACCTTCCTCGGCCTCCCTGGATGGCATGACGTCATATCGCCGATCTGCCGACAGCTCGTAACTGGGTCATTGGCACAGAACGTCAATAGCCTCGACCGGCTGAAATGTGGCTGGAAGGTCAAAATCCAATCTGGCCACATGCACTGATACATCTTCGAGGGTGTTTTAATTCACCGCAAAACACCGCTAATCAGTTGAAAAGTACACCACAGCAATTGTATGTAATATCAGAGCTGTTACGCACATGACCATCACATTACTGACTCTTGACAAACAAAACCGTGAAAAAATAGTAAATTGAAACAGACAACAGCGCACGTGTCTCACGCACGAAGCACATACAAAAAAAATCACTTAATAGGATTCTAGTCCCCCAACAACAAATCCTAAATGTGCCACACCAATTTTGCTTTTTCTGTGTCTTTTTAGAGTAAGGCTCCTACAGAACAGAAAGACACATAATGAAGCCTACTGCAAAACCATATAATAATGTTGACATCATTGCCTAATTACCTTGACTAAACCTGTGAATAAACTCCTTGCCGTTTACTGCACACAGTCAAACAGTTTGGCAACTTTCAGAGCTGCTCTACTAAGGCCAACTGATTGCTTGTTAACGATCATGGAAACACACACTCCCTGTGGTATCAGTTTCTCTGCAGCCTTGCTGGATACGTCACCAGTGACATGAGGCAGGATAAGCAGGACACTAGATGCACCGACTGTACCTCCGGTATGACTCACGTACATTCGCTGATCACGGGAAAATCCCGCATGAACAACAGGCTGCGTCACGCACCAGCCCATAGCATAAGCTTCATCGCTGTCTGGAGACTGTCGAGTGCCGGACACCGGTGACCACATCATCTGTACTGTATCTGGACGAAGGTATCCCATTGGCTGACCTGACTGAGATGTCCACTGGTAGCTGTAGAGCAGCGCATTGCCGAAGTGACAGAGATCATGAACTGTTGAGAGAAATCCGCCACCAGCCCACTTGTACGAGTTGTCAACGTACGGAGCATTCACCAGACGCTGCTTCTGCTTATCCATCACGTAATACCTATATACAGTAGTTGCAGTTATAGTCAGTCATAGCAACAACAATGTTTATGGTGCCGTCATCATGGCACTGTCATTCGTTCAGTTTATCCGATTAATGCACCACGGCATTGGGCAGCTACTGACCTTTGACCCCAAGGCGATCAGCTTGAGCCACAGATCTGCATAAACTGCCAACATTAGTACTACATTCACTATCACCATTTATTTACTACTCACTGACACAGCACAAAAGCCGATACTCATTTCAACACTGAATCAGAGACAGAAGGCTGAGTCAACCTCGCGGCTGATTATACGCTGAGATGGTTCGCCTGCCCACAGACAGTCAACCAACCAGGCTGAGGTACTAAATGGATGTAGCATAGAGTAACTTTGTTGAAGGAACATGAAATACAAGTCATCTGCTAATGCAAACAGAAATGCGCAACAGCCGGGGTGCATGTTTGAAACACAGTAAAACAAAGTCTAATTCATTCACCAGAAGGCGCCATCCACCAGATGACCCGCGGCTATAGAGTCTAGAGTGTTTTATTTACTTGTACTCACCAGAGGTCGCCTCTATCGCTCTGCTAACGTCGTATCGGCTGGATATAGCAAATTTTGCCTACCCCCTCTCATTTAACGCCCTCGTTCGGGGTGACCCCCTTAGAATTTGTGGAAAAGCTTTACGGTTCCTGAAACTAGAGTCTTCCAGGCAGCCGAGGGTGAAGATTTGGTGATCGTAGCTTACACTGTTTTTGACTGATCCACTCGTGTGACAGACAGATGGACAGACAGACAGACGAACGAACAGCATTGCGATGGCTAAGACGCGCTACAGCAGTAGCTGCTGTGGAGCGTAAAAATTACACTAGGCCACAAATTAGTATCGGAATTGTAGGATGAATCATTCAGACTTCAGTACACATCAGTTTCATCACAAGCTAAGCCTGAAAGAAATATACATAGTTTGCTTACAAAATTCCAACAAGAAATTTGAGCTAATGCTCACAAGACGTGCGAAAGCCTATAGCAGTTCTGGTTCTGTAGTTTAGCTGAAAGTTGGGGTGTTCACGCTAAGTTAATATACAAATACCAACGACAGTAGGATAGTGCCACCTTGTGAATGATAGACTTGTGTCGCAGCCCAAGATCGCCAAAAAATCCATAAAAACCCCCTATTTTGGCGTTCAAGGTCATTGAATTCGGCGCCAATCGAGAGCCAGTGTACGACTTCCTATTAGTGATTAATAGTAACCTAGACCCTATCTCGCACCGTTACCGAGATACAGAAACTTATTGGCCAAAAATCGCAAATTTTGCCCAACCCCCTCTCATTTAGCACCCTCGTTCGGGGTGACCCCCTTCAAATTTATGGAAAAGCTTTACGGTTCCTGAAACTAGAGTCTTCCAGGCAGCCGGCAGTGAAGATTTGGTGATCCTAGCTTGCACCGTTTTTGACTGATCCACTCGTGTGACAGAGAAATGGACGGACAGACAGACAGACAAACAGAATTGCAATGGCTAGGACGCGCTGAAAGCAGTAGCTTGCAAAAACTGCTTTCGCACGTAAAAACCGAACATGCCACATGCATAACTGTTTACACTATTGAACAAATTTAATAAACTTCCTGAAAGTTCTGTGAAATAATCCACATCAAAAATCGTACCGCAGGCCACCTACATGCAAACCATCCATTACAGTTCCTGAGAAATTATTTGACAAAGCAAAGCACTGCAAAGTCCCCTCTCCCCACATAATAAAATGACACCACAGAGCATCAAGCTGGCTTCGCTGAAGAATAAAGCCCAGTTTTCCCATGCACAATCAAATCAAATTTGATCTTCGATTTACTGATCTTCAATCAACTTGATGTTCAGAATTGATGGTCAATCAACTGTGTTTCGTTTTTTCCATACATTTTTGATATCCAATTACGTGATCCATGATTTGTTGACTCGCCATTAACTGAGTCTATTTCATGCCAATCTGACTGGCTGACAGTGACCTCGATTTGCAGTGTTGTGCTAAATTACCGAGCATGCACTGCTAGTCAGTAAACGTTGTCATAGCAACGATATCGTCCGAATCGTCTGCTGTCAAAAATACATTCCATCGTAAATCAATACAGAAGCATCTATCCATTTTATTTCTTCACAAAACACTATACGCACTATAAATTAATCAGTAGCGGTTGATCATCATGCCCGGAACTTCATTTTTATGCGTGAATTGCCGTTCTGACTGGCGAAGTGAAGCGATGTTTCTTGTGCAAATGAGTAATGAAATCACCCTGTTTAATCATCAACTTGATGGGAGATTTGATGGACGATTAGTCGCTAATTGGCGATGGAAAAATGGACATTGAGATGATCTCTAATCAAGTCACAAAGTTGGTTAGAGATCAATTTGATCGGCCATCAAATGTGCGTGGAAAAACGGAACCTAAGACACGTTGAAAACAATGGCGAAGCTTGCAAGATAATAATGTTAAAATAAACACCAAAAACCACAATTTTTAGTACATTTATATGGTATTATAAATAATGAAGCAAAATGTAATCATAAGTAACAGCAAGCATTTAGAGATTGGCATATCAGACTGACATACCTTGATCTATATGGAATTATTGGCCTATCCTCATCAAAATATGTGTTCTCAAGTCCCAGATCACGAAAGAGGTCCTTCATCACTTCTGTAAACTTGCACCCGCTGGCACCCTCAACCACCGCACTTAGCAGAGTCCATCCAAGTGTCGAATACAAGAATTCTGTACCTGCATAACCACAATTGTGGAGATAAAGAAAGCTACCAACAAGTAGCAGGCTATCAGCATCAGCAACATAAGTAGAAATAAAATGTCTGAAAATCCACATTAAAATGACAACATATTCTAACTATGGATTGCAATCCCGGAATCCCGAATCCCGGTATCCTAGCCTTTTTCGCCAATCCTGAATTGGCAGTGTCCCAATCCCGGGATTTCAGGATTACAAAAATTAGTTAAAATTGTACTTTTTAGCACGTTAAATGTGTAAGGAGTATCCAACAGAGTATAAAGACTCCGTTTTAGAGGAAATCTGCTACGCCTAGACCTGCCATCCGCTCAACCCGTGTTTTTTGGCCTAGCAAAAAAGCTATGGACACTACATTCACCAAATTTTCAGGGATTGTAGCGGAGGTCAAGGGCTAGCAGTCTGTGAAAAATTGGGGGAATCAGACAAACCATGGTTGTGAAGGAAAGAGGAAAAGAAAAAATTTTAACCCCTCATATCTCCCCCAATAGGAAAAATGGGGGAACAAAAAATTTTCTTGCAGATGGGGCACTACCGGGCCGGTGCACAAGTAAAATTTCAGACCCCCAAATTTTACGTGGGGAGGAAGAGAAATGTTTGAAAATTTTTTCCCTTTTTCATGGGTCAAATGCGCCGTAGAGCAGATCTCAGAAACTGTAGGCGATATCAAGTCGCTTTTTGCGCCAGATTGTTAGGTATGAACCAGAGGGTTCAATGCAGGGGTCAACATTTTAAAAATTAAGTCATTTTCCAAGAAATCGTCCCAGAAATGTTACCCAATTTTTTGACAAATTTTTAAAAAAAATCCTAATTAATTCATCAGATAGCCCAGAAAGCTGTAGGTGTGTATGTGGACCAAAGTTTACGGTCGCTGTCATATTCGACCGAAATGCCGACCCTGACCCCCCTCCCCCCAAAATTTTTGGAGGTCAAATTTTTTTCATCATTTTTTCACTTTTGGCTTTACAAAGTTTAAACCAGTGCTCCTCAAAATAGAAACATTTTTGACGAGTCAAAATTTAACAAAAGATAGGCTATTGTTAGTAGTTTGCAGCGAGATACAAGAGTGTGGGATAGTCAAAACATATCTGGGTATTGTAACCTCCCGAATTGACCCACCCGATTTTTTGCCAATTTTGACCAAATTTTTCAAAAATTGTAATTAATTCAAGTGATGGCCAAGAAAGTTCTACGTGTGTATGTAGACCAAAGTTTAGCATCCCTATCACATCCAACTGAGATACTTACCCTAGCTCCCCTTCCCCTTAAAAATTTTTGGGGTCAAAATTTTTTTCATGTTTTTAACTTTTGCTCAACAATATTCAAACCCGTTTTTCTTGAGATAGGTGAAAGATCGACGAAACGATATTTTAACATATGAGAGAGTATTTATAGCTTTTTCCAATGATGTATAGATTTACAAGGTAATTAAAATACACTTGGGGTACTGAGCCCCTAAAGTGACCCAATGTAGGTGTCATTCTGAATTTCGACAATTTGGCGCCATCTGGTGAACTCAGTTGTAAACTTAGGGCCCCGAAGTCGATGCCAGACGATAGGACAGGGCAAGATAAACAATGTTTGTCCCTGACATTTTTCCTAGGGGTCACCGTTTAGGGGCTAGAACCAAAAAACCTCTTTTTGACCGGTTTGTCACAAGAATAAACTAAGTCCAGTCATGTGACCTTAATAGCTACAAAAAATTTTCAACAAACAATTATGTATCAAATGATTTGTTTTGATGTGGTGGGCCTATGTCTAGAAAATGTGCTTCTAATCCATGCATTTTCGGGACCCCAACCACCCGTCAGGGCGGCTGATTTTGGCACGAAATGTCTACTTTGGCGCCACTTAGCGACCGCAGTTACAATGCCGTCGGGCCCATTTTCCGCACTTTTATACACAATGGCTCAGTGAAAAAAGTTGCCAAGTTTCAGCTTTGTACCTAATTCCAGTCAAATTTGGCATGCAGTTCAAAATGGCGAAAAGTCCAATTTGTTCGGCCATTGCAGTCTTAAAACTTCGCCGGCAAGCAATTGAAGTTTGACCAGACCAATCTTCATGTATTTTTCACACCATATTCTGTTGTCGATTCCCCCTCTTCAGTTTTGGTAACACCCTACCCCCACCCAAAAATTTTTTGGGGGAAAATTCCGATTTTTTGATTTTGCCATTTCTAGCTACCTCGGCACCGATGTCCTGTATTTGCTTTCTGTCTGAGGTCGGCGTTACTCCCCCTTGACTCCGAACACGCTGAGTGTTTGAAATAAGAATTTTAGACGTCTGGTGAATAAAATATTTATGTGTGCTAGAGTCCCACTCTTTGCTGTGCACTGTAATTCGTATTCTGATAGTCGTTGTCACTCCCTGCAGTTCGGATGTACCTTCCGTAGGGGCCTATACTACATCATATGCATGAAATAAGTCAATTATTAAGGATATCAAAATGATGAACAATCTGTAAGCCTAATCCTGAAACGGGAAATGGGATCCCAAGATCCTGGGATTACAAATTTCTCAATCCTGGATCCCTGGATTGAAAATATAATCCCGGGATTGCAATCACTAATTCTAACATTATACTAGTCATTATTAGACTACAACTGCTGGCAGCAATCATTACTTGATGGTACACCGTTTTCAGCATTACTGTGCCATTTTAATTACCACAAACTGCTAATAAACAGATACACACAAAGAACTACTCAACAGAAAATTCAATGGGCCATGAAACTTATGACACAAATATATACTGACTTAAGCTATACAGCAGAGAAACAAATGTGCAACTTGAGGCAATTTGAGGTCAAAACAATTGCTATATAAAATGGATTATTCAATCAAAATAATACAAAATAATAATAGAATTATACATCAGTGTAAACAATTTAATAGAAAGAAAACAAAAAATAAAAACAAGGGTAACGTGAGCAAAAGAATAAGCATACTAACATCAATTCTATCAGCAATCCCAAACATTTTTCGTAAACAATAACGTTACAATATCGGTGTATTGTACTACATCAACTGTGTGGATAATAATTTTCAAAACTAAAAGAGCATGAAATTTTCAGTGGGTAATTCCAAACTGTATTTAGTGGGCTGACAAACCTGGCAGACTGCACAGTTCGTCATCTTTGAAGAGATCCAGTGCCGCCGTAACGCTGCCGTAATGCTTCTTGATATAATACTCCTCGTGCTCAAACTCACTTTTCATCGACGACTTACTTTCATCCTTCGGCTTTTCCTCTTTGTCAGATTTTTTCTGCTGATTTTCCTTCTGTCAACCCAAGGTCACACAAAGCATCAAGACTGGCCTCTATCCAACTATGTGCTGTAACCGATTAAGTAGCATTATACCAAGTTGTTATAATCTTCAATTACGTGACAGTCTACTTCCACAAGCATTTTCACTTGCATTCATCATGGTATCATGCTTTCATGTGCGCCACCTCTGAAATATGGTCAAGAAAATTTCACAATAAGTCAAAAATTCACTATAAGCAACAAAACACAATATAAAGACTAACAACAAATTTTCATTCACACATAACATCCTCAACCACTGGTACTGCATCTATAATAACATCTATAATACTATAATAACAAAACCAAACACAGTGAAAAAAAACAGTACGTCTCTAATAGCTTCAAAGGTGTCTTGACAAAACCTAGACTGACAAAACTAAGAACAACAAAACCTGGACACAGTGATATAGGCTTAGGTTAAGAAAAAAGACTAAAAATAGGGTTAGGGTTAGGGTAAGGAATTAGGGTTAGGATTCATGTAGTGGGCTAGTTTCACGGTCCAGGTTGTGACAGTCCAGACTTTGTCGGTCCAGGTTTTGACAGGGAACCAGCTTTAAAAGCCCATTAGAATAATGACTCAAACACGTTAACAAGCACAATATCAATAAGCAAACCTTCGCATCGGCCTTTTTGCGGCACAGTTTGTCATAGTGTCGAATACCTCCCATCATAGACACCAAATGACGAGTAGTGATCATTGCCTGCAACAGACCATTCACAGCAAAAGTTCACCACAAAAACAATACATACTGTGTAAGGACTCTGATGAGAAAATGCCAATCAGCCAAACCATCGTCTGAGATACTACAACAAGGACTTTTGTCACTAGACATGGGCAATGGGTATATGATTGCTTCAGAAGTAGCATGAGATTTTGTGCAGAGAAGCTGACCATGGTACCACTTTCTTCAGATGACACAAACCTGCTGTTATGCACGGCCTAAAAATTAAACTCAAAGTATGAGCATCAATAGCGCGATCTCACCAGATCTCGAATTTAAACCCAGACCAATGCTCGTTTGCTCGCTCTGTCATTAACTGCTAAAGCTGGCAGACAAGAATATGTACAAAAGAAAAAATGACAAATTTTATTCATTTGTACAATTTCAAACACAAGAACACAATAAACAGAAATTCCATATTGGTATCAGCATTACAATTAGCATCATAATTAGCATCATACCTTTTTGCCTTTGAAAACTTTTTCAGGCCAGCTAGGCACGTAATGCTGAACAGGCTTGTCAAGATCGAGTTTTCCCTGTTCCCACAGCCAAGCAATGGCAACCATCGTCATGGGCTTACTGATGCTGGCTATTCGCATCACGCTTGCTGGCTTACAGTCGACCAAATTTTCAACATCAGATACACCATATCCTGCATTGATTATACAAAAAATAAGGTCACAAACAAATGTGTTTACAGGCAAAACTACTGTTGTTGTTGTTGTCCAATGTCTGCAGTGCAAACAACTCAATATGAAAGACGATCAAAATCAGAATCACATGCCTACATCAATGGTAATACGCTAAAATAGCAGCCATCAACAAATCATAAACTAGCAATAAAAATGATCAGCATAGCAATTTTGATATTAAATTAGTATTTAAGGTTGGAAAACATGTATATACGTTCTGTGAAATGAGGCATCTGTCCCACTTTTACAATAGCTGTCGAGTTTCAGCATTTTAGGCTCTTACTTCATGGTGCATGCCCGAAAGGCCAGCGTACAAACACAGTGTAATTAGTTGAACGTAGATATTTACAATTGTGGTGTCAGCGATTTGTAAGGTCACGTTTAACTACACAGAAGTTCAAAAACGCAAAGAAATCCTATGGCATTTGTGGTATAAACTTAAAATGTAGGTCTACATATGCAAATGTAAAATAACAGCACACGCAGTAACGTAAGAAATTTAATATAAAAAATAATAATTCATACGCAGGTGGCAACCTCTGGCAAATACAAATATAACTTGAGATTGACATTTCGTTTACCTTTCTCAGATCGTTTATTTTTCAAATTTTTGGCATTTTTGTTACCTTTTTTATACACATTGTGTAAATTAAATACTGTAATGAATACTAATTCAGCTGTTTTATTGAAATAATCTGCACAGAAGCAACTTTAAGGCGCAAAAAAAATTTTAATTGTTTCTGCAAAACTTGTGGACAGTTATAAATGACAGGCCATTGAAAATGCAGTGGTCACTATTTTGGGGGTAAAAGGCCCAAATTAAGAGGATTAAATTATTTTTCTTTGTTATGTTTATAGCAGTGCCTGAGACACGTTTTTGAGCTATCAGCCGTCATTATAAGCCCACAGGTTTGTTTACTGTGGTACAAAAACCTTTCGATTGAAGATGCATTGCGGGAGCAAAAAATGGGGTAAAATAGTGGAAGGAGTCGTCAGATTTTCACCCCAAACAAACTCTATCTTACTCTTTGAGCCCTGAATCACTGTGCATAATTTCATCAAAACTGAGTGTTTACAGACTGCCTGACAGAATGACAGACAGACGCAAGTGATTTTATAATCTGTCCCATGCTATGCTATAGCGATGGGACAGATAAAAATACAAAACCAAATTCAACAACGTGCATTACTCAAACCAGACACTGCAAGATTAATATAACTAGAATAGAAGATGTCCAATGGTGCATATAACCACAATGTTAAAGTATAATCACTAACCAGTTCAAGCAAACAAGCTAGATGGCCATGTATGTACATGTCCCTTCAATGTAGTGTTGTTACGGTTTCACACTGGCCAAATTCGGTTGGTTTCGGTTTGGTTTTGGGGAAAACCCTGGTTTCGGTTGGTTTCGTTTTTCTGACCAGCACCAAAACCAGCTGCGGACGTCTAGTGATAACGCGCACGCCCGCCGTGTACTTTGTCCCTCATGGCCAGACGCTTGCCCAGATGCCTGCTGAACACAGACTATGTGGGTGGTCTGTTGACGGCACATTGCTGAATGCTGACAGGGAGATAAAGGGGGAGAGAGGACAAGACAGACCCACGGTGCCCGCTAATGATTAGTTCAACTTCAGGGGCGTAGAGGGACTACTGCAGATACTGTAATTGAAAACTGAAACCGTCAATAGAGAGCCCAACACGGTTTCGATCCAGTTTGATATTGCTAAAAAAATCATGGTTTCAGTGCCGACTTCGATAACCATAACAACACTACTTCAATCAACTTAAATAGTCAATAAACCAAAGACAGAAATTATGGTACAACTAACCTTTAGTCCATACTTCTTTCCCATCAACAGTAACAGCCACTACAAGACCAGGACTGTTTGTCTCGAGCTGCAAAAGCACAAACAATTCTATTTAAAAAAACTTCAAAATTAGAACAAAATTAAAGAAAGTCAAGTTCAAAAAACATGGCACAGGACTCGGACAGTACTATACTACATATGCTCTTGCTAAGACAAAAGCTGTCATACCTTTGATGGGAGCATGTAAGATAACTAAACAAAAAAAACCTACAGGAGATGCAAAATCATTTGACATATTGTCATTCCAACACAGTGCAAACATATCAAGCATACATTATAGCACATAAACTGTGCTCAACATTAGTGTGGCACAATAAAACAAAAAACAGCTAAGCAGCTTATATCATGAAATAAACTGAAACTGAATTAGTTTTCGCCTTACCTTCACTCTTTGAAGCAGATGATCACTTTCATGTATGGCTTGCTCCAATGATACAATATGACAAGTCTGTTGCTTTATCGGTTCCTTATTATCATGACATTCATTTGTTTCAGCTGCTTCTGCTGCACAACTGACCATGTGTTGCTGCAGCTCCAATATAGTCCAGCCCACAAGGAATCCAACTGCCACAACAACTAAGACACGACCATGGCTCTGCCAATACTGTGTGTGATGGCCAGTTAGTGGTGCAGAGAGCTTGCTACCTTGCACAGTGTTAAGTCGGCAAACTTGGCCAAACGTATGCAGCCAGCAAGAATTCAACTGCAAGGTGCTCTTCATCGAACTGCATGATAATTTTCCAGGCAATAATGTAAAGCCATTATTAGCAATCAATGCACTTCTCTTTCTGCAAAGGTTACGTGACATAACAGTCACTGTCTGTACTGGTGTGTTCAGGCGGCAATAGGTTTTAATGACAGCAATCATTTTTAACAAGTAATAATGATTTGAAAATGTAAATTCCAACAAAAATGTAGAATGTTTAGCACCATACAACAACTAAAACCACACCTAAAACAAAAGACATACAGTACATCACAATAACTAAAAGGCAGAATGAACTTGTTATGATAAATTGAGTATAATGCACAGCAATCAATCAAGCAATGATAACACATTTATATAATACCTTGAAGATGAATAAGAGTACATACACCAGTGCTAATCCTAACCCTATCCCTATCCCTTAAAAACCGGGACAGTGTTATACATTTCCAACTAGGAAATCACTTAAATAAGCAGTGTGGGTCAGAGATGTGCGGATCCTGGAATTTTGCATTTGTGTCCACAGAACTAAGCCGTCTTCCTCTTGCATCTGCAACCGCATCCGCGTCCGCACTGCCAGCAACAGTGATAATGTTAAAAATTATCTGGACCCCAGGGCCAGCCCTAATCAATGTGGCATGTGCAAAAACCACAAATGCGAGCAAAAATTTGTATATTATTTTTATTGAGGTAAAGGTAAAGCGTGCTGTGCCCGGAGGGGCATAGATCGGGTGCTCATCTCCGTTTCTGTGGCCATTGAGCCAGCCAGTGCAACGCCAGACCTACGGTTACCTTCCCAGCTGCGGGGCATCACCGCCCTTTGGCCGGTACCAAATTATAGGCCTACTGATGGGTGAACAGACGCACATGTGAACGAAAGTTCCAGGGAGCGAAAATTCCTGGGAACGAAAGTTTCACCTATGGAACTACGTGGGAACGAAAGTTCCGCAATTCGGTTACACGTCGGCCTACGTGATTGGTTGTGGCAGCAGCTACTGTGCCATAAAATGAGCATTGTGCGCATTATCTGCATCGTTCAATGTCTAATAATAAAGCTTACTTTCACACACACGGACTCTGGCATAATTAAAAAGTCAAAAACAATAGTACCTCCGCCACCTTAAATTACCGAACGTCAACATAACATAACGTACAGTACTTTGGTAAAGACTAAAAAAGTAAAACATGAAGTACCCCGCGTTGAACCTGAAGGTGTCTGGACTCTGGATGAAGCAGCAAAAGGGGAAGTGTGAGAGATGTGCGGATCCTGAAGTTTTTGAGTCAGCGTCAGTCCGCAGATTTTGACCATTGAATGATCCGAGAGAGAAATATTGGATCCGCGTCAGTCTGCGTCCGCAAATTTCGTCACGGAACAAGATCCGCGTCCGTCCGCACATCTTTGGATAGTGTTAACACTTGCATAAACCCTCGTATCTTGCACAAAAATATCCAAGGTATTTTAAACTGCAGATCCGACGCCCGAATTTACTCTGAATTTACTAAAATGGTGCACGAAGTAGACCTAAAAGATCAAAGTGTCGAGACTACCGGTATACTACTTCATCTTCTGCTAATCCTCGGCGTCTCTGGCAAACTGTCAATAATCTCTTACATCGTAAATATTCTTCACCCTTATCACACTTTGACCCTTACCTAGGCTCCCTTTATCTCAGCCAGTTCACTTGCCGATAACTTTGCTTCTTTCTTTACTGATAAAATCTCCAAACTTCGTCTTTCCCTGCTCAACAACTCTAGCTACTCCTGTTAACTCCACACTCACTTTCTCCGGCGGCTACACTTCCAGACTTTTCGACTTTCAAGCCTGCTACAGAATCCGAAATATCCAAGATCCTGTCCAGTTGTCCAAACAAGCAATCTGACTCAGATCCAATACCTATAATGGCTCCTTAAATAATGTTCTTCTGTTCTTATTCCTACGTCTATCACTAATATCGTCAACCTCTCCCTTAGCTCTGGTAATTTCCATTCTACTCTAAAATACTTTGTTGTATCTCATCTACTTTAAAAACATACCTTAAACACTGAAGATCTGTCAAACTACCACCCGATCTTCAACCTGTCTCTCATCTCTAAAATAACTGAACGTGTTGTAAAATCTCGATTAATCACCCACCTATCATCTAATAATCTTCTTAATCCTCGGCAGTCTGCCTACTCTAAACATCATAACACTGAAACTGCTCTTCTGTACGTTCGTGATCATCTCGTCAATGCCATCGGGTCATCGGCTCACAACAATTATCATTATGTCTCTGTCTTCTTGACCTGTCTGCTGCCTTTGACACCATAGATCACAATATTCTACTCCGTTTGGCATTCATGGCACTGTCTTAAACTGGTTCAAATCATACTTGTCATCTCGCTTTTTCCACGTCCGCTGCTCTGGTAGTTTGTTTTCCCCACATGATTCTCTCTATGGTACGTGTGCCTCAAGGCTCTGTTCTTGCAACAATTGACCAGGTTTGCTGCAGAAAGGTGTCATTCTTTAAAATGGCAGTGCCCCACCGTGCAATTGGCCCATTAGACAGTTAAGAAAATTGAAAAAAAAATAGACTGGGAACTGCTACAGCATTTGCCATACAGTCCAGATTTCGCTCCAAGTAATTTTCATTTGTTTGGACCACAGAGCGAATCACTTAAAGACGTTAAGTTTAAAAATAACGAAGATGTTCTACAGCATTTTGTCCAGAAATTTCTACATGTGCCAATACAAAACTTAATGCTACGGGTTCCAGCTAACTTGTAGAACAATGGGAAAATTGCAGTGAACTGCAGAGAGAATATGTTGAAAAGTAACATAACTGTCAGAAATGTGCGATTTACTGTCGTTGTATTAAGGACATAGTCCTGGAACTTATTGAACGCCCCTCATACGTAGGTTGAAAACGAGCTACCGGTATCTAATATCCATAATGCTACTATATATAAGGCACGGTGCCATTGCGGTGACAAATGTCGCCGCACAAAACGGGCATAATACACTAATGCGGTGGTAATTGTCGCTATCCAAACTGCATGCTGGTGCACACTTTTGCCAGGGCAAATATCGCCACGCTAATTGGCAGAATAAGCTAAAGCAGCGGTAATCGTAGCGCACTAAACTTATGCTTGGCGGTGGTCTGCGCTCTCCGAGTGCTTTTCTAGTTTTTTCATTGCTACGGGCGCATAGTAGTCGTAATCAGGCGACAGATGCGTGTCATGACCGGTCACAGTGTGGAAGGAACTTCAGCACAGACGAGTGCAGAACAAACTCAGTCTAAACGCCTCAAATAGAACATCATCAAAACCGTGCTTATCGTCGGCCTCGCGTTTAGTGTGTGCTTTCTCCCAAACTACATCTTCTTCCTGGTCTCGGCTTATTTGAGGCAAAACAGCAGCTGGCAGCTTGCTCTCGTTTCGATGGTGTTTGTTTGTGATCTACCTAAACGTGGCGGGCCTGAACCCTTTCATATACGCACTGAAGGCTGAAGCACGACGGCGTCATAAGTCAGCTGGCGCGTCTGATTGTCTGTCGCAAACCAACGACTCGAGGCGGAGATGCAACGCGTATTATACAAGGACTGCAGAAACACGTCTCTAAAGACGCGTATAAAGCGACGTAACTAAACTACACTGGATTGACATGGTTAGGCCTAGTTTTTGACGAACTGGCTAGTGGGCAAGCAGAAATGCATTAGACTCCGTCTAACGGCGTTGGTGTCCACGTGACTACGGGCACGTACGCGGTACGCGTCAAACAATGCCGTGCTCGTCCATTGGTCAGTTTCTCAAAAATTAAACCGTGTCAGTTCAGTTCAGTTACGTCGCTGTCTATTTGTGTCTTTGTTACATGCAGAAATGTTTGTGATAAGTAGATGTTTTCCCATCCGTGTGATCGGCAATCGTCGTTATGTTGCATTTTTCTACAACTTCATTACACGTAGGCTAGTGTGGAGCTGTTAACTGTTAACGAACTGTGTGAAATCAGTTTTACGTTATTCTCGATGCCATATACTTTTTGCACATGTCATTGATAGGTATAGTATTTTACGGCATTGCAGCAAATTACTCTTGTGGCTGTTCAAAATTTCATCAACATTCTTTTATCGTCATCAAAGCAGTAACGACATTATGAGAGCTATATTAGTCACACACATAAGTTACACTGTGTTCAGAAACAACGCCCACTCACGTTTTTTTCTATCTCTGCGAAAAATGCTTAGATTAAAATAAAAGCTTCAGCAGTAAAAGTCTTCAGCATATAATATTAGGCATTAAAAGACTACAATCCACAGGGCCTACATATAATATTATATATCGTACATTATAAGTGACATAAAATTAAAGGCCCTATCTATATGTACTTGCGTTAACACCACGACAAACCCGTAACTTATTGCTGCATCGATCTGAGTTTTTCTCAATATCAGAGCCGACGGAAAAGCGCTCCGTACCCCCGGGCCGAGAAAAGGGAGCTTGCGTACACCCAAGGGCCTCACACTACGTATGAAAAATATACCTTTTACAAATATATTCACAATATAAAATAAATAAACATGAAAAAGGTTACTTAAACTGGAAAGGTTTTATTATTCTTCATTAATGTACGGTAATCTGTGACGTAAAATGCGGCCTATTAAATCTTATTTTTTGCAAAGACAACACATAATTGTATCTAATTTTTTGGTGTTTGCAAATTTTTGAAACGTGGGCAAATTTGCGGCTTCCATCAAACGTTTAAAAGCCAAAAGTGTTTTAGCTTCAGGGGGCAAAGGCCTCCTGACCTGACCTCCGCCCCCGGACCGTTATAGGAGCTTCACAGTTGTATTTAGGGGCTTCCAACTCTCTAGCGCCGGTACTGAGCAATGTATTTATGTTTGTTTTATTTACTGAGTACTGACATTTACAATAGACATAACAGTTAGTCGAACAGATAAAAGCAAACACAACGGCAAGCTGGGATAAAAAGGCTCCAATCAGGAGCACGAACAATTATCCTAATCTGTACAATCTGTTAGGTCCTTGTTTTTTGAAGTCGAACTCTAGCATTACCTATACCTACATATACGCGTATTGAACATGATCATTAATCACAAGCACGAACTAATCAGAGATGAACTGCGTAGAACTGTTCACTATCATGCATGCCTGCAGGCAGCAGCGGTAGCTGTGCTTTTCACACCAACAATGGAGCTTTCTCAGTAGCTCGCAGCACCTTTCGCCGGAATGGAATCGCCAGACGCAGTCTGACCCAGAACTCGTCGACACGCTTGTGGCGACGTAGAGGCTGTGCCGGGTCGGCGCCGAGGCTGAAGTCGGTGTCCTCGGTCAGCGGCCAGACGAAACGTCGACGACTGTTGCGAAGTGCGACGCGCACCTCTTCGGCCAACGAGCTGTCGTCCGACTCACCGTACATAACGTAGATGACGACGACCAGACCATCGCGCACCGTGTTCTCGAAGCAGAAACGACAAATTTCGTTGTTGAAGAAACCCGGACTTACGACTGCCAGAACGCAGCGGGACCTCGATATAGCCTCCGTTAAGGCATCAGTCTTGTCTGCAACAGATATGACATATCCCTATTAGCAACGAGTGATGAAAAATTATCGTCAATACGCGTCTAATCTACAGGGTACGCCTACGATATGTTACGTTATTCGTTGCCACTCATACTGAAATCAATATCAAATGCTTCTGTAACAAAAATAATTGACAAACTGCAATTTAACCAGAATTTTAAACAAAGCATTTAAAATGATCGAGAGTCAACAACTTTGGTAAAACAGCATACATATGATAACACTTCAACCAGCAGGACAGGACATTTAGTTCGGAAGCTGTCTGTGGTGTCTTCCTGTCTCATAAGTGATTTTGTGCTGTAGCCTACACTATGCCGAATGATAAAAATTGACGTTCAAATTAAACTACTAAACTAATCATTGCGTTCACAAGTTTACAAGTATATGGTATATGGTACGTTACGATGATCAAGTATTTTTATTCAGGTAAGTTTCAACTTTTTGCATAGATTCATCAAATAAAACGATTCCGTGTAAAAGAAAAGTATTTATCACGTAGTGTACTCATTTAAAGATCCTACAATTAAGCAACGCTCTTTAATCGCCTGTTTAAACTTTAGTTAATGATATAATATAACGTGTACATAGTACACAGACGATAATAAGCAAAACTCACACCCACAGTAGCCTAAAGGAATGTCGTCCTCGTACAGAAAGACGGAAAGTTGTCTGTACGGGTTGTCTGTTGTCAGTTGTTGATGCAAGTAGGCAGCGAACCGTTCACTGTCATCAGAACGCATCAGCACCAAGTCGTACTTCAGATCTGCGTATAACAGCGAGAGACAGTAACGTGACTGCAGCGCATTAGTGTTAATTTTAACGTTATGCGATATTCACGTTTACTTGCTTACTTACTTACTCTCTTGCTTTCTTGTTCGGTGCTTTACAAATTAAAAAATATTCGGAGCAGTTAAAGAGCATTTCCACTACGGCGTTGTGTTGCGTTGCTTTGTCGCGCTGCACAGCGCGTTGCAGCGCTGCAACGCGCTGTGCAGCGCGTTGTCGCGATAGTAAAAACACGAATTTCCAGCTTTTTCAATGGGAAGCATTTCCACTACAGCTGCGCGTTGCTTTGCGTTGCGATGCGTTTGAAATAGAAACGCCGACAGTGTTTCTATTTTTTGTTTACTATCCGAGGGACAGTAATTGCATTGACCAATGAGAACGCTTAACTAGCCCGAGTAGGTCATCAAACTGATCGACAGAGGGCAGTCGAAAGTATCGCCGGAACAGAGCTGGGTCAAAGCGTAGCTACTGTATCAGATGCTGATAGTCGCCTTGGTCATCCCGGTTGGCGACAACGGGGTGAATCCAAAATCTAGGCCTACGTTTTCTTTTTTTTCTTACGCAACACGTATGTGCAACAAGCTGCTGCTCCCAACAGCAACAATTTTCGTATTTGTCGGCCATTAACTAATTAATATACTTCCCAAAAATGTCTCCGCCCTTTTCAACGCGTTGCAACGCTGCGTTGCGGCGAGTTTAAACTTGTTCAAACGCAACGCAACGCAACGCGCAGCCGTAGTGGAAATAGACCTTTAGTTCATTGTCTATTTAGAAAAATGTGACGTAAAATGAAATACAGACGATCATGAGAACTGTATTAAATCGTGTACAGAACTAGTATTTGGCACACTAAGCTCAGAGTCATCTCAGCTTTCAAACGACTTAAGCAAGCTGCTACAATCGCTCAGCAAACATAGTATCTGACTGAATACCACTGCTTAATTATGAATGCAACCTTTGCGGCGTCATACATACTGCGATAGATGAACAACTCGAACTCGGTACAGCACAGGAGACACAGAAAAAAAAAACTCTGTAGTAGAACAAGCTATGGGTTAAAGTTTACCGCCTTGCCGTCACAAAATTTCCAATTTCTTTACAGTGTTAAAAATATCACGACCCATCGTTTATATATTATTTTGCTGTCCTAATCCCGACGTTTGGTTTTTTGAGCTAAAAAGTGGCACATACACCGGTTGCTCCGTCCTTAAGAAGTCCACAAAATTTTCAGGTTTTTAACGTTATTTTATTCTTTAGTTAGAAGCACGTACGCGTGATAGAAAAAAGGACGGACGGACGGGTAAGACTCTTAATCCGGCTTATGTGGACGGCCGCACATCAAGCAGTTATTCAACTGAGTGAAATGACGACATCGTGATCACTGTTGCGTAAACGTACAAACCCTCGTCATCGGGCGGGGTTCGGAGTCTTTCGTGGAAGTAAAGTCGGATGTGCAGTCGACGTCGCCAGACGACGAGCGAAGCGACAGCAGCCACTAGCAGGATGCAGCTGCAAGTCACAGTCACGACCCTGAACATACCGCTCGACACGACGCTGTACACGGCCTCTGCAACGCATAATTAGGCCTACATAGTCTGCACAAGTGTAGTGGAAAGTAGGGATGGCCCACTTTTTCGAGCGGGTACGTATTTCCAACTCTTTTACTGAGATCAACGTGAAAAAAACTTATAGTTTCGTCTGCTTACTTACGGTACTGGAGTATAATTTATAGCCTCAGATCACTTCTTGTCGGCGGATTTGTTCTCCGTCTCTCTCTGTTGTTTGTATTTTGATTTCAGAATAGCTGAAAACATTTACAAATTTATAAATTTTAATGTGATAATAATTTAACTGCATTTTTGTACACATTGCAGTTTTAAACCAAAGCGTAAAATTTGCAACAATTCGTACTCTCTTAATTGCCTGCGTGACTGCGTCCGACATAGCTCGCATATTACACCATCACCAGACAATTTGTGACTCTAATAGACCTAATTGGCTTAATTTGTTCAATACACCAAAGCTCCATTGATACAAGTCATGAGACTATAGTCGTTTCCGTCTCCGGTTGTGCAACGTACTGTATTAACTGTAAGCTCATAATGATCTTTTCAGTGACAATAAGAATATCAATTAAACTATATGCAGGTTCGTCGTTCGATATCATGTCGGTTTAGAAAATAATGTTAAAAGTTAATATTCGATGAAAATGATGCCATAAATTATTTACATTAAACGGTCGAGGTCACTTTTAATTAAATGTTGCGCCAAGATTAGACTCGAAGTGTTTTGATATGCGACAATAGAATCATTAACGAATATGGCACGTGTTTCTTGCAGTGTGGCTTACGAAGGCAAACGTTCAATTTTGACCAAAAAAATCAAAAGTCAAGTTCAGTATATAAATGAAAGTAGGTGTTGTAGTCCGTAATGATTCTGGCCCAAAGACGTAAATACAAAAAGCGAACATGTTTCTGGTTTCTGTGGCTGCAGTTTTAGATAAGAGTAAAAATACCGGAATAATGAGAATAGGTCAAAATAAACTGAGACACAAAATAGACAGCAGAGTTAACTTTGCAGTCGGCAACCAGGGGAGGGTGAAAAGTTGTTATCATATTCTCAATACCCACTGAAACGAAGGCATAAAAATAACTTAGTACAGTTTTAACTTTTAAAGCCTAACTGGCCAAAATTTCTAGCAAAGCATTCGTCATAATTCACAGCTCTGATGAAAATATCGTTTATATTTAGTTATTATTTGGCGTCAGTTTTCATACCTTTAATCAACAAAATTACATCAACCTATAGTTCAACTTACGACGGCGGTGCAGAGTGAGAATTCTGGCGGGATTCAACTTGGCGTGTTTATTCTGCATCCAGCACGTGTATTCGCCCGCGAAATCTGACTGCGTGACGTTGTTGATATGCAGCGTAGATCGCAAAGCGTTGTCATCAATTCTACACTCGACGTCAATTATAGGGTGTTTACACGATCCGGCAAACGTCCAGCATTACGTTTGCTGGACGTTTGCTGGATCGTGTAAACATCCCATTTGGTAGACTTGCAATGGGCATAATATACTCGCTCGGAAAACATCAGAGAATAGCACAATGATAGACATAGACTGAGACTTGCTCGTCAGCCGCAATAACAAATTTATTACTAAGCTTACAGCTCACACAAGTTCGCCACTATACTGCTCTACGAGTTCTTACGATGTTTATGCTAATTCCTCTCTTCTAGACCAGTGAATAAGACGCTCTCTTACGTAGAAAACTCGCGGAGTGTTCGTACGAGTTCGTATCGTACTCGTGCTTGCGTCGTATTTATGTCCAATCACGTCTGTAGGCACTGTATACGACGATATTTGGTAGATGGAAGTCGGTGACAAAAATATTCCAATACTAGTAAAAAAATCGCATGATTTTGTACGCTTAGTTTTACTGCTATCTCATTTTGTGTCTGTCGAAAAGAATTTGCCCCCGCTCCATTTAGCGCGCAGTGAATGTAGTAACGTTGACATCTCATACTGCGCGCTTTGATTACTTGGAACAAAAAAAATGATTGGCTAAAAATTTCTACAGTTTATGATACATATTGTGAACGATTGTCAATATGAAATTCTCCGGCGGTCTGTCAGCTTGGCTGATGAGGAGGTTATTGTCTGCCTCGGCATGCAAAACACACGCTAAGAAGAAGAAGCTTAAAATCTTCGCTCGTCGTGGAGCCCCAACATTGCCAACCGTCCTACAGGAAAAACATTCCAAATTTCCGGTAGAATAAATCGCTCGCAGCGTATTTCAATGAGTCGGTAACCGGATCGACGTATAAATAGCCCGTAAACATCGCGCGGTGTGTGCTACGACAGCACGGCATTCGTGCGTTTAGTACTAGATACCGAACTGCTAAAGTGGGTAAGCGAGTACGTAGTACGAACTTATGCCACTTCAGACAGTGTGGTATCGTACTTAAAGCGCCACATTCAGGCAGCATACAGGTGCTCGTGATGAACTATACCGTCGTTTGCTTTATGACGCACGACTGAAAACATAATTTATAGGCAAGCTGAGCGTGGTCTAACGAAAAAAAAGTCTTAGCCGACATTCAGCATGTGAACGACAACGATGACGACGGCTTACATCCATTCGTTGACGAAATGTACTCTCTCGGTGAGATTGTCACTCACGGGCACCGCTCGCTGGTCGACCGTTCTTTGCCACCCGATGTCACACCCCTGCTCTCCGTCACAGCTGGCGTGACGCGGTCCGACCAAACCGACACAAGGAAACTCCAACTCGCTGTCCTGCTTGATCGTTTGCTCCGTGCGCTGCTCTAACGGGTACAAGGGTTGCGGTTTGTCCCGCATGAAACAGTCTAACATATCCACAAGCAACAGGGCAACAACACTGCATTTCTAAGTGACTAAAGTACACTACTTCTAACCGTAGGTTATTTTAGCGTGTGTAAGTGCACAATTCTTGTATCATTAAACTCCTCATCTTGTGCAGCATTAAATCACGACTACTTTTAAATTTTACACTTGCGTTTACAATCGTCAAGATAACCGATTTTTATTGCCCGATATGTGTCGCTTCAAGCTCAAAATGCACCAAAACCATTCAGCTGGGAGAGCTTATGACGCTCCCCAGATACCTTTTCGGCTAAAGGGAGACACCTATACGCTGTGTCTGGAAAAAAGTAACCCCCTAGACATCGTACAATACAAATGTCAAATCTGAACGAATTCAAATGAAATTATGTATACTGAATCCGTAATAAATTGTTAAAACAGTCATCGAATTTTGTTAAATAATCTTAGTTTTTAGCAAAGTTATTAATTGCTGAATATCGATAACAAAATATCTCCGTTACCAATGTGGTGTTATACAAGTAAACTCCTCTGTTACTGGTCAATTGCGTAAATCCAACAAACATCTGATTTTAGTAAAATTTTACAGCAACAATGCATCATTCATTGGCAATAAAACTGCCACAATTTCAGCCAAATCTGCCAAAGCAACATATGGCTACAGTGGCTTTTGTGAGGTCATCCCAAAACATTTTCAGTTTCAGTCTGTGTCTTATAACATTAACCAGAAAAACCTGAAAGTGAAGTGTTTTGAGGTGAGCTCACAAAAACCGCTGTGAACAACTGATAACTCCGCTAAGACATAAAAAATGTATTTTAACAAAATTTGACGATTTCTTTAGCAATTTTCTGGGGATTGAGTGTACGAAATTTTATTAAGATTCGTTTAGATTTGACATTTTTATTGTACGATGTCCAGGTGATTACTTTTTTTCCGGACACAGTGTATATCTATTTCTCTTTTTCCTCGTCACCTATGGCGTCTTTATTTCGGCGTTATTGGTACTTCGCTTGCTACCGCAAGACCCTCAGGTTTGTTACACGCGATAGCAGAATGATTCGCGCGTCAGCCATGGCCTGGGCGTCTGTCCGTCTGTTTGTCTGACACACTACTCTATTGTGTCAAAACTGTGCAAACTAGGATCACGAAATTTTCACGGTGGGCTGCCCCAAGGATCTAGTTTTTCCTGACAAAATTTCGTGCCCTTGGGTAAGGGGGTTACTCTCAAACGAGGGCGTCAAAGAGGGGTACCCCCTAAAAGACGTTATTTTTCCGCTATTGGTTCTTATAGTGTGAAAACGGTTGCAGATAAATACAGACTTGCTGCATATCATAACAAGCACTGGTGACAGGCTTTTTAGATTTGTCAATATCGATGACCTTAAACGATCTTGAACTCCCCAAAACGGGTTTATAGTAAATTTCGTTTGCAATTTTTGGCTGCAGCGCACGTTTCAATAGTGAATTATGACAAAATGACTAAAGATAAACCAAGACAACCCGTGTACAAAATTTTCAGCATTAAACGTAAATTTTAGCAGTTCAAGTCGCGACCTCCTATAAGTTCAAGGAAGCCGGCGAACGCGGGCGTCAAAGAGGGGCACCCCCTAAAAAGTGGTCATTTTACTGCTAATGGCTCGTGTATCGTAACAAGAAATTTGAGCAAAGCTCACGAGACGCGCGAAAGTCTATAGCATTTCCAGTTCAGTAGTTATAGTTTCGAAAATCGCATATTACTTGGACTCGGCCGATCGGGACCATAATACACATAGGCCATAGGCGCGTGTGGCGTTGGCGACGGTGGCGCCTCTTTGTGAATGATATAGACTTGCGCAGCCTGATATCGCGAAAAAAATCTGTAAAACCCCCTATTTTGGTGTTCAAGGTCATCCAAGGTCATTGAATTCGGCGCCAATCGACAGCCAGTATACGATTTCCTATTAGTGATTAATAGTAATCTAGGCCTTATCTCGCACAGTTACTGAGATACAGCGAGTTATTGGCCGAAAATCGCAAATTTTGACCACCCCCCTCTCATTTAGCGCCCTCGTTCGGGGTGACCCCCTTCGAATTTATGAAAAAGTTTTACGGTTTCTGAAACTAGAGTCTTCCAGGCAGCTGACAGTGAAGATTTGGAGATCCTAGCTTGGACCGTTTTTGCCTGATCCACCCGTGTGACAGACGGACGGACAGACGGACGGACAGACAGACGGAATTGCGATGGCTAAGACGCGCTGAAAGCATAGCTGCTTTTGCGCGTAAAAACGGTTGCGATAGGTACGGTCATGCTGCTTATCATAACAAGCACTGGCGACGGGTTTTTTAGATTTATTATTTATTTAGATTTATTAACATCGATGACTTTGAACAACCTTGATCTCCTCAAAAGGGGTCTATTGTGATTTTTTTCGCAATTTTTGGCTGCAGCGCACAATTTAAGAGTGAATTGCGCCAAAATAGCTGCAGATAGACCAAGATAACCTGCGTACGTATTTTTTGGCATTAAACGCAGATTTTAGCAATTCAAGTCTTGACTTTCTAGCGTACGTATTTTTTGGCATTAAACGCAGATTTTAGCAATTCAAGTCTTGACTTTCTAGGTTCAACGAGGTTTGCGCAAGCGGGCATTAAAGAAGGGTGCCTTTTTAAAAAGTGATCATTTTACCGGTATTAGCTGGTATAGCGTGAAAACACTTGCAGGTAGGCCTAAACATGCTGCTTATCATAACAAGCACTAGTGACGAGCTTATTGAATGGCATCAACATCGATGACTTTGAATGACGATGCATGACCTTAAACCTTGAACGTTTAAAAATTTTAGTGTTT
>Ga0209367_1000539_pt1 | contig 38611 bp, 15 predicted proteins | sample WorMetLIZISLAND2_FD_187412 | JGI IMG/M metagenome (GOLD analysis project Ga0209367, IMG submission 187412) | Marine gutless worms symbiont microbial communities from Max Planck institute for Marine Microbiology, Germany - Olavius geniculatus... ...
TTTCTTATACCGAAAATCTAAGTTTATATTTCAAACAGACAATAATTGCCACAATTGGCACTGAACGCATCAATAAATGAACCAAACTAGCTGAAACGAATACCGTAACTAAAAAATAAGTAAGTAAGGATGATAATGCTAAAAATGTGACTTCTTCACAGTTATGACCTGTCTTTGGCCTCTTACCTCGTCTATTGCCGACAAACCTTCATTGTAGTTCCAGTTTGCGCCAATCACACATTAAAATTTAAACAAATCCGGGATTATAAACTCGAAATCCATTTAACTACTGACCTTAAAATTAATCCAACCCACTGTAGCTTTGGTGAACATAATGACGAGTAGTAGAAAACTTTAATTGGCTGTCTATAGCCACAAGTCCGGCATTTTCACGCATGCGACTAAGCACAGTGAGCACATTTGAAGACGATTGAGTAACCAGCGATTGGCATTGGGCTGGGCGCACGCGAGTCGGATCGTTCTGATGTGGCTAATCTATTAGCTCTACACTCTACCAGCTTATGGTCACTGAACTGGCGTGACGCCGATTGATGTCGCTTTGCCCCGACTTCACGCAGTCGACCGAGCAACCAACGCCAGCGTCTGACGTACCGCTCGCTTTAATTTACTGCTAGTGTTTACTGCCAGTATTAGACGTGGTCGTGCAAAGCCCATCGTAAGTTGTTGTAGCCGCAATATTTTGGCGGTACGTTACGAGGTTGTATGTACTCCACAGCGCACAAGGCTTCACGGTTGTCAAACGCGATTATCGCAACTGTCAGGAAAAGGTTCCGAGCACCGCCCGTCGCTGCTGCAGCTGCGAGGCAGCACGTAATGAAACGAACTTCTTCTACATCTCTGCTTCAGTTCCGCATGGTGGTTAGCTGACACCGAGTCGTTCTATCAACATCATAGGCGCGCTGGATTTCCTTTACACGCTCTGAGTGCAAACTGCAGGTACCCGTTTCAGTGCCAGTCACGGCTGCTTCATCGCCCATTGTAAGTGCAATGTTATTATGTTCCGATTCGAATCCCGTTCCCTATCAATTTGCAAGCAACTTTCGCTCAAGCCAACTTAGCCTCCTGCCCATAGCGAGACGGAAAGTGAGTATTAGCTTAAGGATTACGGACCCCGTAGTACGGGGTGAACGCTAATTAATGCGATGGCGTGTCTTCTGGCTGCACCGCGGGTCCAACTGTTCGATGGTGCAGGCAGTGGATAATCGCGTGTAAGGTGATGGGGTATCGTTAGCTCATGCCGATCAGTTGCTAAGATCATAAGCGGTTCTGATTACGAGTTGTGTAAACAGGGCTATGTCTCCATATGCTTACTAAGCCGCGTTACATATTTTGTCCGTCTGTCTGTACGTCCTGGCTTGTAACACAACTGTATAAAACCAATATTTTCATCTGTAAAATTCGCACTTCCTCTATCCTAGGCCTAAATTATGCGGACCGATTATACGCTCGTATTTGTTCGTCTGTTATTTCATAGGCTGCATTACACATCTTGTCTGTCACGTAGCCTACATGCTGCCAATTCGAAAACAGTAAGGTAAGAAATACGAAATTTGTATTAAGTAGGAGTAATTAAACAGGTGTGTCAATTACCAGATTAAAAGATCAAAGGTTAACGTCACCTAACATCATAAATCTCAAGAAAATGGCGCACATCGCACGTAATATCACGCCTTATTTGTTGGTGTACAAGTATAAGCCTTCACCAATGAAGGAAGAAAAATATCGACTTGTATGCCGCATATCTGACGTACATGCTTACGGATGTTGACGCATTAAGCGCCGGGCGACACGGGCATCGACTGCACACTAGGCATAACCACTGCTGGACCTAATTCACTATCGACGCCTCAGACGTCGCTCTCGGACGATCGCATATTATGCCGGCATTCGACGTCGACATCTTGTTTTATCTGATATCAGCAGCAGCTGCTGCAGCCGTCTGAACATCCGTGCCTTCCTAGCAATTGCGTCGATAGTTTTTTTTTCTCTGCATCATTATCCGAAGACATTAATATCTTGATCTGTAGTCCGAGCGTGTCTGCCGCAATGCCGTGCGTTACACCCGTGTTATAGAGGAAACTGCTACATGCAACTACTAACGATCGGACTCCATTTGCTTGGATTTGCTAAAGGTTAAAGGTGATGTATAGCTCTTTCTGGGAACCCATTATAGAGCTGCAGAGCGTCACCTGCCATATGGGATCGCGCCACCCGACATAAGTAAACGCGCCTCGCCTTAATCCGAACAAGACAGGCCGGTATTCGATTTACCTACCCCGGAGAAGTGGAAGGCTGAGTTGACCTTGGAGTTGGTTATATGGTTTACTGTCCGCAGACAGTCACTTATCCAAGTAATAAACACTTGATAGCGACTCGACCGAAAGTCGAACTCGTAAATCCGACACCCGACCGTTACGCCACCAGAGCACCTTGCTTTGGATCTGCTGTACACCTGTATATCAAACCGTGCAGCGAATATACGACTAGTCGAAATAACGGAGTTGGCGCTTGAGTGTAGTGTATTCGACGAGCAGCTGTGTTTGTTGGGTTGCACCAGCGACGACACTCAATGTCGTGTATTCGCAGTCGTCGTCGCGATAGCGTGCTGCCGTGACAAGTGAATGCTTGTCGTCGTTGTTGCAGTTGTTATTCGTGGCGTCTTCTGGCGGTCATCCGCTGCTTCGAAATGTTTCGAATCAAGCTTCGCAAGATCATTCCGTACATCAACAAGCAAGTTCTGCGCGAAAAAAACGGTTTGCTATAAGTTGTCTCGCATGTATTTCTGCTGTCAATTTCGTACTGAAATCGTTCTTATTTTCGTTCATCTATATAATCCGTTCATCTGTATACAAAATGCGCAATAGCAACAAAGTACACCGTGTCTTAAAAAAATTGGGCGTGAAATATCGGCCGATTTTGATGATTTTTGGCGTGCAGCATCAAGAAGAAACTTGTCGTTAATTATTATGGTTTAGTTCACTCACTTTAATACTGTAGCTACACTACCTTGTGAAATGCAGAAGTCGTAATCTGGCCATTTACAACAATGGATTAATACTGTGTAGCACGTGTTGGCTCACAAATCACGGAGACCACAAAATCATTTAAAAATTGTTACAAGTTTGACATTAATGATATTCGTTTTAATATTGCACGTCGACGAACTGAAATGACGCATTTTTAACAGCGAGTGAGTTGCTCGAAGTCGCGCGTTATTGAACGTACTTTTGGCCAGTGGCATCAGAGTTCACTACTTGCGCTAGTGCTGGAGGAAGACATTGTGAGCACATGCTGCAATAAAAATAAAAATGATGTGATGTAACATGTATGACTTTTTGAGAGATAATAACTGTTACTCGTGTTTATCGCTATTTAGTTACTCATTTCTGAGCCAGTATGAAATCATTGTTGTAAACAGTTAAGCTGCGACTTTTGCATTTCACAAGGTAATGTAACGACAGTCTTAACGTGAGGTGGGCTAAACCATAATCATTTACGTCGAGTTCCTTCGCGATGTTGGCTGCCAAAAATTATCAAAATCGGCCAATGTTTTATACAGTTATTCAAAAAATAAAAGTAGCCCCAGTTTTTTGAGACACGGTGTATAGTGAAAAAACGCGAAAAATAAATGTTTCGACATACTTACAACAATTTGAGATAAATTTTGTATTGCAATATAAATAAGCTTTTGGCTAGTGTTTTTTTATAGCCTATATTTTATTAATTTTTTTTTCTTCTTGCTTTATTGTGTAATTATGTGTTAGTCATGTAAAAATAGTACAATAGTGTAGTTGATGTGATACAACTGTGATTAAAAAATCAAAATTAAATAGTTATTGTCTATGTATTAAAAGTAAGTGCAAGTAAGTATTTAGTAATATCTTGTTTGTTTATTTGCTTTCATTCGTTTTGCATTTTTTAGTTTTTTTGATTATGTCGTTATTAGTTTATGATAGATGGTGTCTACTTAGCTCGAGTCCGCTATTTCGTCTGTGTTTAACTGTTACTTAAGAACAGCAGGTTTTAGCAAAATCCGTGCCTTGTCTTGCCGCTCTGATACAACTCTGCCTTGTGTGTGCTGTTACTGGTATATTTTTGGCAAATAAAATTGGTGCTGCTGCTGCTGATGATGATGACGATGAATAAAAATGATTAAAATGAACTTATAGACACCATTTAGTTGGTACTGCATAACCGATACGCCTTCAGAGAGAGATGTCCATTGCGGCAGAGAACGGTTGCACACATTTTGTGAAAGTTTTTGCGTATATAGCAAATTACGTAATTTGCTATAATCATAGCACTAGCTGTGTCGCTGATCGCTGCATGACGCTATATTACTATTGCTCGTGCATGTATCGCTTCAAAAGTTCTGCGAGCTAATATGATGCGTCAGATGGAGGCGAGAGACAGATCTCGTCGCCTGAGGCTGTAATTACCTGCCAGCTTCAGCATCATCATCATCGTCATCAGCACCAGCAGGCGTTGTAGTATTGAGCCGAAGAGAACGTTTTTTCAAGTACCCGTCAGAAACAGAACGACGAATGTACGGGCGAATCCACCAAATGCTCATCTGATGATTCTGATCAGCTTGGTTAAAATGAGGGGGCTACATGGCTCACCCCCCGATATGGCTTAGCACCTCTTCTTGCTGTGCGGATCTTTTACTGAAGTTTTGTGACGATTAATCGTCTCGTGTCAGTATTTCGTATTTACGCGGCCAGTGACGAGACAGTTAATGTATACACGGTGTTTCATAAAAATGGCACCCTTTTTCTTTCTTTGATAGGTCAGTCAAGTGGTGACCAATTTACATAAAATTTTGCCATTTGTAGCAGAAGAAATACTTATTCAAAATATTTCAACAAAATGTGGCTGTTAATTAAATATTCTTTGCTAGTCGTTGCGTAATGTAACGCTGACGTCATAATGCATTGTGAATACAAGCTTGCTTGTCTCAACTGGTGCTGTCACTTGTTACTTCAATGGTGAATTTTATCTGGTTTATTGATGAAAAATTTTCATCGTATCAGCAATAAGCAACACGGGAGCATGAAATCAGGCGCTTTGCGATTCAAAAACTCAACCAACTTGCAAGCAATGTGTGCTGGTGCACTGTCATGCTGTAAGGTCTAAAAGTCAAGCTATCCTTACAATTGTGTGAAAGTGATCGTTTTAGGCGTTTTTGTGGCTGCAATGGTAAAACTTCAACAGTTTAATGTCATCAGCGACCCAGATAGAGTTCACCATCGATGCAGGGCAGCTATTCAGCAACTTACAGCACCGGTTGTGACAAACCCACACTATGACGTCAGCGTTACATCACAACTAGCAAAGAATATTTAACTAACAGCCATATTTTGTCTATACATTTTGAATTAGCATTTCTTCAGCTACACCTGGTAAAAATTTCGTGTAAATTGATCATCATTTGAGTGAATTATGAAAGAAATAAAAAGGGTGCCATTTTTTATGAAACACCGTGTAGTTAGAGCCTCTGCAGTCAAATGCCAGTTTAACCACTGTATTTACTGCAAACGACGTCTGGACAAGTTACTAATTCATCGTGCAGAGCTCATGCCACCAACTCAGCCTTCTGAGTGACTCTCAAACAGCAGCGCTTTGCGATATCTTAGGCAATCAGAACTCAAAACGTCTGCCGAAAATTGTGAAAATTTTTCGATAACTCGATACGGTGCATTTGGTACATTTTGCCAAAGGTGCGAGCCAGGACAAAACAATGTGAGTCATTTTTGATGCACAGGTCACTGGCTGTGTATACTTGCAGAACCGCTATGCCTGAGGGGAGATAATATTGATAGGCCTATTGAGCATTCAGACCTTTACGATGGGCTAGGGTGCGGTGTGACTGATGCGATATAAACGAACGGCAAAAACGCATCAGCGCAGTAAGCGTTCATCCAAGATTTCGCCATCGCTGAAATTTGGTGATGATGATGATGATGATGATGATGAAGGACGAATAAACTTTAGCGTGGCGTTAAGTCCTAAGACTACAAGGACACGTAACAATAAGCTTAAACAGTAAAGTCACGTATTAGTAGTCAGCGCAAAGAGACGTTCTTAGACATGGCTGTAAGACTGGGCAAAAAGTTCGGTTTTCAGTCTGCTGCGGAAAACTTGCAACGACGGCGATGACTGAACTGACTCTGACAAACTGTTCCAGACCGATGCAGCAGTCGCTGGAAAGGTGCGGTCGCCAATGGTAGAACGCACAGTGCGTGTCCACAAGTTGCTGCCGAGTGATGTTAAAAATATGCAGCCAGTACTGCCATTTTTGCAACATAATATACATAGACTTATGGAATTTAAACTCGCATATTTGTTGTAAGGTAGGCCTATATTTTGCACGTGCTTGCATTTTGACAAGTCATGGTAATAAACGAATATGAATGAGAAACTTGGCTGAAAACTTGTGTATTTTGGCATGTAGTTGTTTCGAGTCCGCTATGGAGAAATGAACTCTTTTACAGAGGCCGAGAAGAGTTTGTAGTTAATACGCAAAAAACACACCCATTGGAATATAGAGCGTGGTCGCCGGATTGTATTTGCTAGACGGGAGCTGCGGTGATCGATTATTCCGAGTACTAATGGACACTGCGACGGCGTCAGAGCTTACTGCCAATCTGCCAGCACGCAAGCCGCTTACTTACTAAACGGACAGGTGCTTGCGAACGACTCGTTCTCAGCTGTAAACGTATATTTGTTTACTGTGTTTGCATTACGTTCGTTTGCGACCGCTGCACGCTATAGGCCTACAGCGCTGGTGAAAAGGTGTCACGCAGACTTGAGTGAATAAAACCATAGATTTAATCATCTGTCATATAAGTAGCATATCTTAAATATGTTATGTTTTTTAATATTTTTGACGCATAGTTGCAAATTAATATCATGGTAGTCATCTTTGTCATCGTTATTGTTTGGATCTTAACTGTGGTCCGTGTTTTACGTTCATATTTCCACATAGGGAGGCCTAGCTATAGGCTACTGTAGAATCGTTGAAGTCGTTGTAATGTAAACCTCGACATCACTCAGCTGTTGCTATCGTCGTCTGTGTTTCGTGCGCAACTGCATAAATTCGGCATTTCTTGGCCTGTCATTCTGGTTGCGTCAAGAAAACTGATAGATGGTTTTTCATAAAATATTTACGTTCGTCAACAGCTGTACGGTACGTGACGTGGTTCTGCGTTTTTATGCGACAATGTATGTTACGTTAGCGTCGTCGGAAACAATCGCAACAATACACTGTGCTCGTTAACGTGCCTACAGAGCGAACGAAATGAACTAAAGTAAAATGACATGAAAATGAAATGAAAATGGCATAATTCAGTTGTTTTAGTTTATTTTTTCGCTTTGTATGCACCTTTAATTGACGCCAGGGCGGGAACGTCGGTGCGAAAAGCATCACTTGTTAAGTTTTAAAATCTAAAAATACCTTTCAAGTCGAAATTTTAGATTTCTTGTTTTTTAATTTAACATAGGGTGGGCCTATTGTAATCGTGATTTTTGTGTTCTAACGCTAACGGTGACTTACGTTATTCTCTCAACAAAAATAATGTGAAATGTGTATAGAATGTTCTTCCTCAGTCGCAAAATTTGTGGTCCGTCTTCTTTGTACACGAAAACCTGAAACCTACAAAAACATTTTAAAACTCCAAAAAAAAACTTTTAAAATATACTAACCTAAAAGTTTAAAAGTTTTTCCAAGACATTTAAGCTTTTTACGAGCGATAGCAGAATGCTTCGCGCGTCTTAGCCAAGGCCTGGGGGTCCATCTGTCTGTTAGACTGTTGTATTGTGCCAAAAGGGTGCAAGATAGGATTACGAAATTTTCGCCGTGGACTGCCTCAAGGACTCTAGTTTTTCGTGACAAAATTTTGTGCCCCTGGGTACAAGAATTCCCCTGAAACGAGGGCGTCAAAGAGGGGTACCCCCTAAAAAGACGTTATTTTGCCGTTATTGGCTCGTGTAATGTGAAAACGGTTGCATATAGGTACGAACATGCTGCTTATTATAACAAGCGCTGGTGACAGGCTTTATAGATTTATCAACATCGATGACCTTGAACGACCTTGAACCCACCAAAAATGAGTTTTAGTGAATTTTTGGCAATTAAAGAATGCAGCGCACATTTAACACTGAATTGCGACGAAATGGCTGGAGATAGACTAAGACAATCTGCGTATGAAATTTTCAGCATTAAACGTAAATTTTAGCAGTTTATGTCCCGACCCTCTAGGTTCAAGGAGGCCGGCGCAGGCGGGCGTCAAAGACGGCTACCCCCTAAAAGTGGTCATTTTACCGCAATTATCTCGTGTAACATGAAAACCGTTGCAGATAGGCACAGACATGCTGCGTATCATAACAAGCAATAGTAACAAGCTTTCTATTGGTGTCAACATCGATGACCTTGAATGACTATGAACCCCCAAAATGGGCGTTTTCGGTGAATTTTTGTTTGCGATTTTCGGTTGCGACACACATTTTAAGAGTGAATTGCGCAGAAATGGCTGGAGATGGACCTGGACAACCTGCGTATGACATTTTTAGCATAGACCGTACATTTTTAAGAATTTAAGTTTCGATCTCTTAAATTCAAGGAGTCTTTCGTACGAAAACTTTAAATTTAAGTACTCTTTTAAGACGTATTAATATCTTATTGCTGTAGGCCTACACTGATTGCCAAATTGGCAGGATCGCTGCTATCGCGCGTCACGTGAGCTTTGCTCAAATTACTTGTTTCTAACCATATTTGACACTGTATAGCGCCTATTGTCATTAGTCGTATACACTATTGCCGTATATTAGTAGTTTGTGCTGTAGTATACTTATTTGCGAGTAGTAGTCGCGGCTAATATCGAAGAATATCGTACGTTTTGTGCTCTGGACAGCCACCTCACCCCTATTTTGGCAAAATTTTAGGATGTTCTCTTAGGACTAGGTCACGTATGTTGGGGCTTGTAGAAGCAAAGATCTTAAGCTTAGTATTCGTTTAATTATTTTTCCAAGTAACACAGCGTGCATGACCACGATACGTCAAAGTTACAGACACAGCTTGGTGGGGTAACGGTATGGTGTCGGACTTACAATCAAGAGGTCGTCGGTTCGACTCCCGGTCGAGTCGCTATCAAGTCTGGACAGGTAAACCATTTAGGTACATCACCAATACCGATGTCAACTCAGCCTCCCATCCCTCTGGGGTATGTCAATCGAGTACTGGAGTGTCTGGCTATGGAGTTAAGGTGGGGTTGTTCACCTATGTCGGGTGTCAGGTAACACTTCGTGATCCCATATGGCAGGTGACGCTTCGTAGCTCTGAGATCTTTAACCTTTAACAGATGGACGGACGAACAGGCGGGCGACTTACGTTGACAAAACCGCAGTTTGCGTACGCGCATCGCGTGACAAAAACTACGAGCAGCGAGGAAAATGGTTACGCCAGCGGCGCCTCACGACGACGACGACGACGACATTTGTCTGCTCTTCATAAAGAATGCAGCAGACAGAAGAGTGGGTGTGTGCTTGTGCCGTGTCCAGCACCACAGTCTATAGATCAGTAAGAAGTGACAACGGCCTGCCGTAAACTTGACGCGAACCACCGGCGCCGGTGCGTCCATGTCGCAACACGCGTAAATTATTGTGAGCTAATAAGCGACCGCACCGCCCGGCGCTCGGCCTGCATAATCACCATACTAAACGCTTCTTCTTTGCAAACGAGGTTCACCACGCCCGCCCGCGGAATAATTACCGATGGCCAATATCTTTCTGCGAACTGCGGACGCTGGCGAGTTGTCATTGTGTGAGTGCGAAAGAATATGTATGAAGTCAGTTCGCTAAAGTTTATCGATCACTTACCACGATGTCTACGGTGCTTGTAGCATGAAATTGATTAGGTTGCTTTTCTCCGTCGTGCTCTGTACAAACGTAAAAGAAATGTCAGAAAAAATAACCACACCTTGCAGTTTGCAGCGAAAAGGAGTCTAATCATGTTTACTTTTCGCATTGACTATTCTTACGGCAGCCGTACAAATAGCATGTAGGCTATTTGTACGGCAGTTAATTAGCATTCAATTAAATTTGCTAGGCGGCGGCACCAGTGTTGCTCGCTATCGTTAACGTTATGCTTAATCCAGTATAATAATGATTAATATTAGGGTTAGGATTTAGAGTTTAGCGTTAGGGTTAGGGTTAGGGTTAGCTTATTTCAGAGAATTAAGTGACGATATATAAACACCCAAACGAAGCTTGTAACATTGGCCATTAATTTCAGTCTACTGGAAGTAAGCGATCACTTGCCGACTGGCGCTACTCGTGATACCCTTGTTGCTACGGTTGAGGTCGTCAGTTGGCCGGCTTTCCGCTGCACGGCATGGTCCAAAATGTCTGGAACTATCTGACCGCTGACAGCTGCTGAGTGCTGATGACTTGGTGTATTTAAATCTCGATACTATTACCGGCAGACATTTAGCCCCACAGGCCTAGCATTTTTTAAGCACGACTGTAAAGTAAGTAAGTAAGTAAGTAAGTAAAACGTAAATTTATATAGCGCATCAACGCAAAAAGCCTCTAATGCGTCTCTTTGACATTCTGGCACTACAATTTTATGAAGTCGATTATTGTTATTCCTACACTATATTAATCAACTAAATATACACGTATGATGGCAATGACGACAATAATTACGCAGTGAAGTAAACATTCTACACGTTGAAATACAACAGAAAAATATCCACCACAGTTACGAAAACTGCAACTGATGTTCATCAGTTAGTTTCAGGCGCATCGTGCTTGCTTGCTTGGTGAAGTATTTTGCTTGCTTGCTTGCTTGCTTGGTGAAGTATATAACATAAATAATATATATAAGCAAGCAAGCAAGAAGTATTTTGCTTGCTTGCTTGCTTGCATGGAAAGAACGACTGCGGTGCAGAAATAGATTCGACCACCACCAGTCATTACGGCCAAGACGAGACGACAGTCCGTCCGTCGCAGTGCCACTGTGCTACTCGCCCGGATTAACGATTAGTGAAACTACCAGTATGCTAATTCGCTTTCAATTTTCGTCTCGACTAGTTGGCTGTCGTGTGACTGAATTTAGCGCTTGGAACGAGTGAGTGATGGCGAATGCTGCTATGATAACGAATAGTTTTTTTTTCTGTTTTTTACCATTGATAGTGATAATCGGTAAACAAAATACAATTTACCCGCGTCATCAACTAAGCGTAGGCGTACGGGTGACATGCGCATATCGTAAACCCTATAGAGGCTTAAAGCAAAATGGCCAACCTTTCTCAGCACTATATCGCGCTATATAACATAATCTGAAACCACCTACAAAAAAACTAGAAGGCGCTCGTTAGAGTGCATATCTCCGCCAGTTCATGTACACAGACAGACAGACAGACACACAGACGGACAGATCGACCAATCTCATAATCTCCTCCAATTCACTTCGTTTCATTGGCAGAGATACATGTAATTAGGCCTATAATAGGTAACAATCTCATTCGCCATGCGTCTGCCTCCAGCCCAGAGCATCGTGCATTGCTGCATTTTGGCTGGTACGCCTGCAGTGCATTAGCGACCCATTACGCCAGGTTATAGACTGTCAGGCTTCATCGAGTCTGGAGTAGTCATCGCCGTGTCGCTCAAAGTCACTACTAGGTCTAGTGTGTGATTGCTTTTGCGCGCCGGACAGGCATTGACGAGGCAGTTAATTTTATTTCCGCGTGTCGAGGACGACAAGACCCTCGTACTTACGACTCACTCCACCGGCAGTCGCACGGCGGATGGGAAGGACAAGTGAACAGGACATGCGTAAGCTGTACTGACTTTGAACTAAACAAGAAATTTGAGCGAAAGCTCACGAGACGCGCGAAAGCCTATAGCAGTTCCTGTTCGCAAACTGTCAGTCTGTCTCCAGCTGTTTTCACGAAAGACTGGCCAACAAGGGTAAAATAACGACTTTTACGGGGATACCGCTCTTTGATGCCCTCGTGCGCAAGTTCCCTTGAACCTAGGAAGTCGATACTTAGACCGTCGAAATCTACGTTCAATGCTAAAAATTTCATACGCAGCTTGTCTGTGTCTATCTCAATTGGTTTTTAGCGCAATTCGCTCTTGAAAATTATCTCGCACCCAAAATCGCCAAAAATACAAAAAAAACTATTTAAGCGTTCAAGGTCATCCAAGGTCATTAAAATCGGTGGCAATCGAAAGCCAGTGTACGACTTTCTATTAGTGATTAATAGTAACCTAGGCCCTATCTCGCACCGTTACTGAGATACAGCGACTTATTGGCCAAATTTGCAAATTTTGCCCACCCCCTCTCATTTAGCGCCCTCGTTGGGGATGACCCCCTTCAAATTTATGGAAAAGCTTTACGGTTCCTGAATCTAGAGTCTTCCGAGCAGCCAACAGTGAAAATTTGGTAATTCTAGCTTGCACCGTTTTTGACTGATCCACCTGTGTGACAGACGGACGGACGGACAGACAGAATTGCGATGGCTAAGACGCGCTGAAAGCAGTAGCTGCTTTCGCGCGTAAAAACTGAAGGCTGAAAAGTACGGCGTTGACACTCACTGGAACTTGGACTAATACTTCAGTTAGTATAGGCTCTATCCAAGCTAAAAATCATTATCATAATCATCATCATTATCATCATCATTGTCATCACGGGCGTACCTACACAAGATGCTTTCATCGTGCTCGATCATGCAGAGTGTATCTCCACGCTAAGTTCGGTCACTCGAAGGTTGTAAGGCTGCTGTATGCTAAAAATGTGTCTCATTATCATTGATAATAACTCTGTTAAGTCGCGAGAAAAAAAACGGGTTTTATATTAAATTAGTATGTTATTGCCCAGTGTGTTGTGATATTAGAGGCTAAATTGCGCTGTGGACACTGTTTGACTTTCGTAGTGGCTATTATCATGAACAATGCATAAGTAAAACTGGCATCACCAGCATTTGAACGCTTCCTAATTGTCGTATCGCGTGTTTTTAATCGCAATCTCGCAACTAGCGCTGAAATTGCGGCGCACAATGCCATGTGCGCTTCCACACCGGTATGCAGCATAATCGAATGGATCCTGGATGATACAGACAGAATTGGATGAAAAGTTCGCTGAGTGCATGGCTGCCATTAGTTTGGCTTTAGCACGGATGAGCCGCTGACAGACAATCGGATTACATCATGTGTAGGCCTAACCGGTCGGCTTATTCGACTTACGAGACGTAATTCCGCACCAGCATTATACTGCTGCAGCCACTTGAGCTTCTGAAACAATAAATATTGTATAAGTTTGTAAGATTTATACGAAAATTGCAGTGAATTGCGCACAAGTTAAATGTTGAAGTCTGAACCAAACTATTAGCATGTACTCAGTCCAGAGAAAGTTTAAGTTTATCCATGTCTTTAACAGACTGAACCGTGTAGAGTGTAGATCGTTTAGATAACGTTTTTAAATCAACGATACATACAAGACAGACAACTGCGGCTAAAAAGATTGTTGTAATGTTTTCTTATGAAAAATAAACGTTAGATTGTTGGCACGTCATTGTAAACTTAGGCTACTTTAGTTTGCTTAGGCCGACTAACTTTTACTGCTACGCGGCTGACGGTCTTGGACTTGAGTCGAACAAAAAACTTAGCATTATTTCACGTTTGTCGAGGCGCGTAAACAAATTACACCGATTTTTCTTTCTTGACCTTCGACTTCTGACATCATGCGTGACTCTGTTATGTTTTTCCGCTGGGGATGGAGCAGCGCTGTGTCACTGTGAATGACTGCCAATAAATTAAATTGTCCAAAAACGTCGATCGACGACCGTGAAAGACGACCGGAGACCAACGAGAAAGTAGCGGTGATAATGTGTCAAGTTAACTCTTTCGTCGCAGAAAAATGGCAGTTTCTGCTGCTGATGTGTAAATATGTGCTACGACGCAAAATCGCACAATGACTATTTGCTTTATTTATTTACGAATATTTTTATTTGTTTCGATTAATCCCAATAAAGAACTATAGCAACTATTATTAGTAGCAGAATTTACTACAGTACTACCCCAGTTAAATGTTTCTTATGATTAATTAGCTGCTAAAGAACTAGGGCCTAGATATAGCAGCACAGAAAAACATATACGTTAAGACAAACAAACACAGAAAAAGACAGAAAGACAGAAAAAATACAAACTGCATGTACATTGATTGTAGTTTACTTTAAAACTCAAGTTCAATTTAACTCACTGTCAGTAGCTTATTCTACACGGTGTTTCATAAAAAGGACCCCTTTTTGTTTTTTTCATAATTCACTCAAATGATGAGCAATTTGCATGAAATTTTTACCAGTTGTAGCTGAATAAATATTAATTTGACAGTTGATTAAATATTCTTTGCTAGTCGTGATGCAATGATGACATTATAATGTGTCACGGGTACAAACAGGCTAATCCCAATTGGTGCTGCCAGTTGCTAACGTGCTTAAATGGTGAAAAATCTGGTTCGTTGATGTCAAATATTTGAAGTTTTACAGTTGCAACCACAAAAACGTGCAAAGCGATCGAATTTACGTGTCTGCGGGGATAGTTGGTCTTTCACATGTTCGAGCAAGACAGTGCACTATCACGCCGAGTTTGCAAGATGTTGAGTTTTTGGATCACAAGACGCCTGATTTCATGTTTCCATGTTGCTCAGTGCTGACGCGATAAGCATTTTTCATTAGCGAACCAGATTAAGTTCACCATCGAAGCAGGGTAGCAACTGACAGCAGCAGTTGAGATTAGCAAGTTTGTATTTGTGACACATTATGACGTCAGGGTTACATCACGACTAGCAAAAAATATTTAATCAACTGCCACATTTTGTTCAAATATTTCAAATTAGTATTTCTTCATTTACAACTGGTAAGAATTTTATATAAATTGCTCATAATTTGAGTGAATTATAAAACAAACAAAAAAGGGGTTCTTTTTTTATAAAACACCGTGTATTCATACGCTGTAACCACATAGCAGCCTAAACGTCAAACGTAGAGTCATTGCAGTGCTTCGGCGTAATCTTTCAGCAACATTTATGCTCGCTCCAGTAAGTTGACGTAAGAAACTAGAAAATTTAAAAATTGCCAATTTTTCCTACCCCCTTTCAATTAGCGCCCCCTACTCGGGGTGACCCCTTTCGAAATTATGGAAAAGCTTAACGGATCTTGAAACTAGAGTTCTCTAGGCAGCCGATGGTAAAGATTTGGTGATAACCGTTTTTGACTGATCCACCCGTGTGACAGACAGACAGACAGAATTGCGATGGCTAAGACGCGCTAAATCAGTAAAAAAAAAAGTGTCGGCGGCGGCGAACGATGGTCGCTTTGCGGCAGCTTCAGTGAATTTAATTAATAGTCTACGAATGACATTGGCGAGTGTTGGACTGCGTCGAGTGCGCCCGTCGCGTGTCGTGGCAACGTCTTGCTTCAATGTCCGACAGGATGGGACAAGAGATAGACTGAACAGCGTTGAAACGTGCTTAATCAACTCAACCGTACAGCTACTGAATGTCTCTAGAGGGTGACATGACGAGAATTTTGATTGGATTAAAGTAATAGCATTACTAGGCAAAATCATTTCGACAATCAATACACGCTCGTACAAGTCGAACGTAAAGAAGAACCAATGATTATAAATTTAGCAAAAATAGATAGTGACACTGCAGACGTTAGTTCCTAGGCCCACATGAAAATAGGTCTAAGTCTATGCAAGTAGGCTATGGCTATTAGTGTTTCGTCGTCATAATGCAACATAGTGTACATGTAGGCTAGGATTATATGTTAAACCACGGTCTGGAATGGAGAAGTGAGTATGCAGTACGAATTAACTTATACCACTTTAGACAATAGTTTATAATACTTATTCCGCGCCCGGTCATTCAGCATACACTGAAGTTTTTTTGATTACGCTCGACTGCATCCGTAAGTTACGAGAACAGACGGCCTACAAGTGTTAGCTGAAACATAAAAACTCATTGCGTTTGTTGATTTTGTTTAAGATATAGGCTTCTCATAATATTATTATAGGTTTACAAAGCAAAAGTTACAGAGCGGTTTGTCTGGTGCAAAGAGAACGGCTGCCGTTGTTTTGACACTCGCAAGATGACGCCACCAATTCGTCCCAACGAGCAAATCAAAATCATGGATACACCATCAGTCAGCAAAGCCTGGAGCATTGGCGACTAACGCCCCAGACATCAAAGTTGGGGATAGCGTGTAGTTGTGCCCCAAAGAACTATACTGTATTAATAATTTCGCATGCAATTAGCACTTAACCACTTCAGTTATGAGAGTTAGCGTGTTTATCAAAAGCGTTCTAAGGCCTACATTTTTCCCGAACAAAGCCCGGATTCGACCGTTAGTGAGCACCGGGCTTAAACCTAAATTTTAGCGGAACAACAGCAATGTTGCGCTATACTAGTATAAGTGTCGATGCACGGTCGCAGTCGTTCTTATACACTGTGTCTCAAAAAAACATCCCCGTCATTTTCGACTGTAACTTAAAAGCCAATAATCAAATTTTGATAATTTTTGGTACGAATATTCCTGACACAACTTGCCATCAAATTACTGTTCAGTTTTCCACCTCACCCAATGTATGCTTCTGCGCTACCTAGGAAAAGCAGATCAAGCGCAATATGTGTTGAAATAAACAGAAAACCTGAAAAAAACATCACCGACATTATCGATCGTAACTTGAATAAAGATTACCAGATTTTAATAATTTTGGCATAAATATTTCTGACACAAGTGGCTATTTAATAAATGTTTTAGTTTTCACTTCACCCAACATCTGCTTTTGCACTACCTAGGAAAATCAGACCAAGCATAATACGTGTTAAAATGAGAAACAAAACGTCAATAAATTTAATCTATCCTAATCTGTGTGCCCCAACAGCCGGTCTGTTACAAAATTTGACTGTCATGCAGCAGTGTGTTTACCAAATAAAGTTTAAGAATGTTTGTGAAGTCAAAAAGTGACTGGTACAACCTGGATTGGTCAGGAGCAGAACTTTATCGATACTGCTGTTAATGAATAGAAAAAGCGTCTCCCTGCTCATGTTCGCATAGTGGGCCAACACTTTAAACAATATTACTCCAGGCAGTTGAAGAATGGACAACTGAGTGAAATGTCGGCCAAAGCGTCAGTAATGTAAACAAAATGTGTTTTTACGCGTTATGTTAGCAATCCTATCGCATTTGATAAAAACTTAAAAAGTGATATTTCGGTCGTTGTGTTTTCCTCAGGTAGTGCAAAAACAAACGTTGGGTGAGGTGGGAAACTAAATGGTCATTTGATGGCAAGTTGTACCAAAAATATTTCTATCAAAAATTATCAAAATTTGTTAAGTGGTCTTCAAGTTACAGTGGAAAATGTCAGGGATGTTTTTTGAGACAATACTTTTGAGGCCTACTTTGTTACGTCTTCCTTTGTAACGAATTGCTACTTTTTAGTCGACCGTACTTAAGTAACGGTCGAGCTATTGGCATGGTTGTCGTCCGTCTGTTTGTTTGTCTGTTCTTCTGTAACAGATATATTGTGGCTAAGCTTTAGATCGTTAGGGGAAACTTTTTACACGAATAATTAGCCAAGTGTGTTAAATTCAGGCTTGCAAAATTTCAGCCATCTAGTGTAAGGAGAACATTTTCAAATTGGGGGTTGAGTGGAGAGGGTAGGAAAATGTGCGTTTTTCAACGGAAAACTGGCCATATTTTGAAAACGATGAAAGATACAATCAAGATTACTATTAATCACTAATAAGAAGTGGCATACGCCCTGTCAGACGAAATGGAAAGCATTGACCTTGGATGACCTTGAAGGTCACTGACAACCAGTGCGGTCGGCTATCTTAGCGACAGCTGGGCTTGTTGTTGTTGTTGTTTACGTTGTTAAGATTATTTTTGGCATTAGCATTGATAGCGCAGTCCGCATTGTGATGTGTCGTGCGTTTCTTGATAATTGTTTTTTGTTGTTTTACGCCAATGTGTCTACAAATTGTATCTCAGTTCTTGTACAACCGTCTGAAGAGGTCTAGGCGTACAGTTATCCGGAATATAGTTTTCGCTATTTGTGACTGATTAATTTTTGCTTTATGATTTAAAGTAATAATAACAATATGTTCGCTATGTTCAATATGTTCAACCTTTTGTGCAGTTATACGACTATCAAACATTAACTACGACTCAGTGTTTGTTTAATAACAATTAGAATGTCAAAAATAATCGAGGATTTATATTTTATAGTGCCACGGAATCCGAAGATGGACAAACGCTGGTGGAAATCTCCAGTGCAGTGCGCGTTTGCAGGCGCACAGTAGAGTCTATTGGTTAGCGTCGATAATACAAGTCGATAATGTCAGCTCAGTGCTTTTGCTTGAGGTCGGTGAACGTCGATTAGATTATACGAGTCTGGTCGTCGAACCTGCAGCAGATGATAAAAAGACTCGAGTAAATAACGCAGTCTAAAAAGTCTGTCTTGTAGCTTCGACTGCATGAAGGTCGACCGGTCATAGGCAGCAGCTTGTTAAAGATGCGATTTACAACCACTGAAATAGAATAGTTCATTGTTTACATCCAACAACGGCAAGAAACGTCAACATTTTGCTGCCACACATTGTAAGTAAGTACGTAGGTGAGATTACAACGAGCAAGAAATCTTTAGCAGTTGTTTGACATGTTCAAAACCGATGTTCCGCTCTCGAGATTCGACCGGCAGGTTGTTGCACAGTCGCGGTTTAGCTGAAGGCTTCTGATCTGCGAGTGTGCCTGCAGAAGTCAGAAGGCAACTAGAGCACATAAGCGGCACACGCATGGCTGAAAGAAACTGTCGGTTTAAAGCTAAGGCCTATAAGACATCGTAGTGTGGCTAACGAGAACGCATGCGTGCCTGTAATAATGTTCCGTGCAGTTCGATAGCCAGAAGGCGGGAACTCTCTGACGCAAAGTCGTACGGAGTTAACGTAGTTCCCGTCAGTTGCTGCAACTGGCGTTATAGAACAGAGATCGCTTTCACGTGACTACGCGTGGCGCAAGCGGTGAACAAAATGCGTATAGCTTGTTTTACGTTTACTCGGACAATACGATATTGTTTGCTGGTGGATTTGCGCGTATGTTGTTGTGTCACATCAAACGGTTTTCAATGCGTTGGATGACGAATCCAGAAATCGAATAAGAAGTCGTTGGAAGCGATATGTCGCAGCTTTACCGCGAATCTAATCGACCGAAGTTCTGAATGTTACTGCGATATAACGACTACAGTATTGACAGCGTGTTGGCATCTCGCTGCCACTTTTTATGCGGCCGTCATAATAAGCCGCGTTACGGCTTTTGCCTGTCCGTCCGTTCGTCTGTCCTTCGGTCTGTCAGCTTTTGTGTTTTTTTCTGCTATGGGCTCGTAACTAAAGAAGGGAATATAGAAAAAAAACAGAATTCTCAGAGCCGCAGGAGTAGGAGTATAGCGGGTGTTACGATTTATATTTTAAAAGATCAAAGGTCGAAGGTTTAGTGCAGTGGGCAAATACGTTTGGCTAGGCGGACGGCTGCATATAATGTCGGTACTGGACCGACCCCTTCGCTTGTTCACAGACGTGTTCTATCTATAGCGATATTCAGGCGTCAGAGCTGTCGTTGTTGTCCGTCAGTAAGTGATGCCGTCTTCTCGACGCCGGCGCCTCTGGTAGCCACCCTGCTACGCTGTATCAAGTGATAATAGTGTGAAGTTCATAATGATGCAATCGCTCGCTCTCTCAGCGCTGTCTCGGCGCATCTCCAGGAAGTTCTCGGTCAACGTTTTCACGCGACAAAAGCCCAAGAAAGGTGCAGCGACACGATATTTGTCGTTCGTAAACGTGGGTATAACTATATAGCAGCATATCGGGTGTTTTCAGGGCGACATTCATATGTTGGAATGATGCATCGCGCGGTGTGCCTGTTGCATCGTGTTTTCGGCTCAGTAGTCAGTACTCATTGTGAATACTCATGAAATAATGGCCACGCTGAGTTGGCCAAAAGGCGGACATACGAAAACTGTTCGCTTGGGTCACGGAACATTTCGAGCGTTTTGGTGTAATTTTTTTGACAAAACGGTGGTTATCGGCCGCAAATTTTAACCCGTTGATACGCGTTTCGTTTGCGGTCGTTTCGTTATTATTTGATTTCTCATAGGCTATGCTATGCTTATGGCGGACGTAATGGCTATTCCCGGGCACTAATTGTTCATTGTTTGTATTGATGGCTCGATGATGTTCGTAAGTTATAACGTTTTGTCGTTCGTCTGTGTGTGGTTGCAGTTCAGGAGGTAGATAATGTGGAAACTCAGATGGTTCGTCACAAGCCGGAGGGTCTGGACGCGTTGTGTCAGCTGACCAAGTTCACTCGCAAAGAACTGCAGATCATGTACCGCGGCTTCAAACAGGTAGGCCTACGCTACGTTGCATCGCAGCACACACCGGCTATTTCGTTAACTGCTCATTGTAGGATACTAAACCACTTCACAATTTAGCACTTGCTTATGTAGCACAATGTAATACACAACCACTTTGAATAGCGCAGAGGCAAATGAGTTGTGTGTTAATAATCCGAAGATTTTATGGTCCGAAGGTGCATAATGCGACATGCATTTTCGCTAACATTAACCCCAACCCTACTCTTAGTTAAGAGAAAATGTGGAGACTGAGTCAACGTCTGTAAAAAAGTATAGGAAAAAACGAAACATTTTCGGACTATCGAACATTCAATGCGCTTAGATTTAAGAAAGTGTCAACGTTCGCCAAAGTCGACAATATCATGCACCTACAGGTCAGTAGTTGCTTCCTCACCGGTCGCAATTTCGGAATTATATTGTAGATCCTCGAAAAATTAAGATTGTTTTTTTTGTTTCAAGTGTGTTAGTAGTTTATTTAACACGTGTCAGGCACACGTACTTAAAATAAAACGTTTGGAGTTTCAGACTAATATTGCCTGTATACTGTATGTGTGCCTGTGTTTCTCTCTCTCTCTCTCTGCAGTGATCACTGAATTACATGTTGAGTGATACAGGAGTGTCCAACTGGTCTCGTGAAGGAAGATACGTTCAAAGACATCTACGCGCATTTCTTCCCACAAGGAGGTTAGCTAATAACATTCTGTTTAGAATAACATCACATTTAGATTTGTCAAGCAATATATCGAATATTTTGTTACTTTAGACGAATATCACTGTTCCAGCGAGCGTTTTAGACTGACTTTCATTTATCCTTTATTTCTCATTGCATGTAACCGTTGGTGATGGCCAGCTATAGGCCCTAGCGTAAGTCCGCCATAACGAGGGTTTGCCGCTTTTGTTGCAATTTTTTGCGCTTGAAGTGAGCAAAGCAGTTCAAAAGTCGAAGTGTGCAAATTACTGTGTCCTGTGGATTTAATTATTACGAACTAAACTTATAATAACGCAATATTATTATGCTAATATTATATAGTCGGTTCTGTTAGTCAGTCGCAAAAAAACGAATTTAACTAAGAGTTTTTTTTTATAATTGTTTATTGTACTCGTATGTTGGATGCGTCGGATGCAGATTCGAGCACTTACGCTCATTTTGTCTTCAACGTGTTCGACCAAGATCGTGACGGAACTGTCAGCTTTGAGGTCTGGTGTCAACAACATATTAAACACGTAACAGCGCAGTATTTGTATGCAGTTCTCAAGCCAATCTTTCAAGATCTAATGCCGCTGAAAGTCCGAATCTGTACATCACTGGTTACTGTAGATTTTGGCATTTTAATGCACAGACAACTGACGATTATGATACGATACGAACGTTTTAACGTGTTTTTAAAAACTAAATTTTATAGCCTTGTTTTATGGCTGCGTCACCTCTTTTTCGTTGATATTTTGTATTTTCTATCTTCACGTATTTTATTATTGATTAGTAAACTCCAACTTAAAGCTTACTATTCTCACAATTTTTTTCACGTCAACTGTTGTTACATTTACGTCACAGAGTTTTGAGCGCTGTACTTAATTGTGTTATAGTTTTTAAACTTTATTCTTAAAAAATTATTTCATTTTTCTTTTTTCGACATGTACGCCAGTTTTCGAGGGTGCGTTTATTATGCTAGAAAATACGACGTGTGCTGAGTCGCTGTGAAAATTTCGTCGGTGGCTGAAAATGCATCTCTTTGTGACTGGGTGGCACTTTTAAAATATCAGCTAACTTAACTGACTAATAAGTGGACGGTGGACTTAGCAATAGTTACTACTGCTGCGTCTACTCTAAAAATTTCTGACCGAATAACTGACTGGTTGATTGATTGATTGAATGATTGATTGATTGATTGATTGCTGCATGGATTGGATTGAATTGAACTGAGCTGAGCCGAATGACGCTGTGCGAGCACTTAATTCTACACTACACGACTGCGGATGTAGTCTGTCATCTACATCTGCCTCTACACTGCCCGACTTGTTGCAGGAGTTCGTGACGGGTCTATCAGTGCTGGCGCGTGGCACGATCCATGAGAAGCTGCAGTGGGCGTTCAATCTATACGACACGGACGATGATGGAGTCATCACTCGCGAAGAGCTGCTTGACGTGGTCTCAGCCATCTATGATCTGATGGGCAAGTACGCCGAGCCAGTCATCACACCGGACACTGCCAGCGAACACGTCGACAGGGTCTTCCAGGTACTGGTGTTTAGGCCTCTGTTATGACCTTACCTTGTCATTTGTTAAAAATACCTTTGGAAAATAAAGCGGTGCCATCTATAAAATAACAGTAAACGTGACAAACGCTTGTAGATTTTTGGCCGAATATCATGATTTGCAATATGCGGAAGAGACAACAGTGAAATGCCATCTCCCTTTTTCACTTTTTAGCAAACGTTGTGTGCTTCAGTTTTTCGCTTGGCATAAAACATTAATCAGCAAGCGATCGTCTTTGCTGACTTTTCTGATATTGAACAAAACCATTTAAAATTCGTTACTGATATTACAGCTATTGTCACTGTTGTTTTCTAACGTTGATTTAAATGAATTTCGAGGTTATGTTGAGAAGCAAGCAACGTTGATTTTTGTCAAATTTTGAGCCGGTCTGATAAATATTTCTAAGATTACAACTTAAAGCCGTAAAACAAAATAGCTTTCTTTTCGAGCCACCCTGTGTCTGCAGTGCGTATAATGATGTGCTATAGAAAATGGACACAGACAACGATGGAGTGATTACAATCGACGAGTTCATGGAAGCCTGCCGAACGGTCTGCATAAACAGAAGTCATTCATGTATTAATTCATCTATTCATTTCACCAACATAAGCAGTACATAGAGCAATAGGCCTATTGTGTTATACGGATCAGAAACTCTTACCGGTACGCCCGCTTAAACATGCATACATTAACGCGGTAATGTAGTAATGATAATCATCATGAACATAAACATTTACTATCTGTCAGTCTATCTATCTGTCAACATGTCTCTCTATTAGTCGTTTTGCTTTGTACTTTTTGCTCTATTTGAGTGATAAATAAATGAACGTATATATAATAATAATTAATTAATTACAACAATAATAATAATTCTAGATTCAGAATTTGCTATTGCAGGACGAAAACATATCGAAGTCGATGACGATGTTTGACACGGTCCTGTAACGTGTACACAACCTCTGATGACGACAAGTTTGCATGTTCACCAGCTGTGATGTCAGCATGAAATGTTCACTTCGTAGTGGCATCATTTCAGTAAATCATCGGGGGTCTCAGTAATCTCTGGGAGTCTCAGTCAACGTAACGTATTGCAACAGTAACACTGTTTCAAACTTAAGCTAAGATGTATACGCAAAAAGATAAAATTATAAATCCTTGGGGAGGTTCGTAGACCCCTCAAGCCTCCCTAAATGACGCCGCTGTCACTTCAAGACTTGGATAAAAACGTAGCTTCGGATTTACAACGTCGTGCTATGCGCCCAGAATTACTGAGTGCAAGCGAATATTTTTATATAGGCCTGAGACTCACGTGCAAGGATCACCGGCCAAAATGATACAATGAAATTATAGTCCCACTTAACACAAGAATGGCAACTAACGAGTGATAACGACCTAAGCAAATGCAAATATAAACAAGAAGCCCAGCTGTTGCTAGGATAGCCGACCATACTGGTTGTCAATGACCTTTGAGGTCATCCAAAGTCTATGATCTTTACGCGCGAGAGCTAGCGTAGCGCGTATTAGCTACGGTAATTCTGTCTTGATATCTTGGCGTCTTGTGTCTGCCTCGTCCCACTACCGATTCAAGCACAGGTGAGATAGAGACTTCAAGTTTTTACCATATGATAGCTTAGAGTCTCCAGTATTTTGTGACAAAATTCCACGCCGCTGGGTAAAAGGGGTCTCTACGAACAAAGGGCCGAAATAGGGGCACCCCCTAGAAAGACGATATTTTTTTGCTATTGACTCGTTTGGCGTGAAAATGGTTGCAGATAGACATGAACGTGCTGCTTATCATAACGATCACTGGCGACGACTGGCGACGAGCTTGTTAAAAATGTTAACATTGATAACCTTGAATGGCCTTGAACCTTCAAAATAAGGGGTTTTGGTGAATTTTTTCGCGATTTCGGGCTGCGACATACATTTCAAAAGTGAATTGCACGGGAATGAATGAAGATAGACCAAGACAACCTGCAAGTGAAATATTCACCATTAAATTTAGATTTTAGCAGTCAGAGTCTAGATTCCCCACGTTGAGGTAAACCTGCGCACGCGGTTGTCAAAGAGGGGTTTTTCCCTAAAAAGTGGTTATTTTTCTGCTAGTGGCTTGTCTAGCGTGCAAAAGGTTTGCTGATCATAACAAACACTGGTGACTGCTTTATAGTGATATCATCGATGACCTTAAATGACTTTAAACTTTAGAAATAGGGGTTTTAGTAATTTTTCCCGACTTTTAGCTGCAGAAAAGTGAACTGCGGCAAAATGGATGAAGATAGACTACGACTACCTGCGAACAGAAACTGTGGTAGGTAGACTCTCGCGCGTCTCATGTGCATTAGCTCAGATTTCTTGTTATTTTATCTGAAAGGGCGTGTGCCACTTTCTATTAGTGTTTGATAGTTATTTAGACTCTCTCAGGCACCGTTTAGCCACAATAACGCGTACTGACCTCCAAGGTCCTTTAAGGTCAATGATTTTTTATATAATTTAAAAGCAAATATGCCACTTCCTATTAGTGATCAATAGTAACCTTTGTTGTATCTCTTACCGTTTCCAAGATATGGCCAGTTTTCCGCTGAAAAACGCACATTTTTATACTCTCCATTTATCCAACCCTCAATTTGAAAATGTTTCTCTTGCACTAAATGGCTGAAATTTTGCATGCCCACGTTCAACGCACATGGCTAATTATTCATGTAAAATGTTTTTTACATCCGTTACAGTCAAACAGACAGACGGACAGACGGACGGATGACAACCATGCCAATAGCTCAACCGTTAGTTAAGTACTGTTGGCTAAAATTGTGCTATAAACTTCAAAACATTTATAAGTTTTTAGAAATGAAGCATGCCATTAATACATGAGTACGGCATAAAACACGATTTTATAAATGAGTCAAACGTTGTGTGTAGCGATCCTTGCGAAGTTGCCGATGGTGACAGTTCGTTTACATCATATGGTTGTCAGTCATTGTAGCGGACAGTTTCACAGACGTTCGTTATTGAAGGCACTCTCACATGAGATGCTATAGAATAGAACAACCTAATGGGGTGTTTACACGATCCAGCATTCATCCAGCTAGCTGGAAGTTCTATGGTAATTAGAAGGACGGGTGGGTTGTAACTACAGATTTAAATATTAATGATATTGGTGATAGGCATATTGGAAAGCCTGTAACACGTAGGCCTATCAGCTGTTGGCTAAGCCTAGACCCGCCTACGGCTTAGTCCACAGCTGATAGGCGGCGGGGTTCCTTCAGGCCAGCTGGATGTTTGCTGGACGTTTGCTGGAACTTTGCTGGAACTTTGCTGGATCGTGTAAACACCCTATAAAACAATACTGATGACGGTCGGCGTCGAATCCCTGTAATTTTGTTTAATCGCAGCGGTCTGCGCATGCACATTGAAACTACAATAAAATAAATCAGTCGGTTTTAGTGCAGTTTTGTTGCATTGCGTGCGAATCCGTGTAATAAAATAATTTTTTTCTGCAAGTTTATAGCGCCATTTTTGATAACTCAGTTCTGGGGTCCTGCCGACTAACTATCAATATTTTATTTCCGCTATGAAATAAACAATAAACGGAATTCACGGCGACTGACTTTAGTTAATCTGTTTTTTTGTCTTATTTTATCGCACGATCCTGCAATACATTGAGTTATAATGCAAGTTCGTTCAAACTTGCTGTGAAGTTGCGTACACCGATTGAAATCGTCTCTGGAAGCTGTTTAGCCTGAGTCACAACGCATATTTGTTTCTGCCAAAGACAGAATGTAATGTTTTAATCGTATATCCGCAATGCTTCGTGTCATTAATGGTTTACGAAACGATAAAAACTTACTAACTTATGGACAATCTTAGATCCACAGTCGTTCTGGAGTCGAAGAGTTTGTTTCTCCTATTGTTCAGCGCTTTTGCCGCCGTGGTGCTGTTTTAATTGGATAACAGTATTTTAATAATGCTTGATAATGTTCATTAATGACAGCGCTAAAATGCCATGGTTTTCGTGATAAGCTCTGAATACAAGTTGCAGTATAACACTGTGAAATAAAACAAGCATCTTGACGGAGGTTTGTGATGCTCTCTTAGTGCTTCCGGTTGCATTATAGGGCCTAATTAGGAGGAACTGCTTCATTTGCTTTCGTTTGGCTATACAACTAACGTTTACCAGCGAAATTAATGCTAAACTTATGTGATTGCGTTGGGTTTTGTTTAGCAATTAATGCCTTTGGACGTCTGCTTGCGTTACTATATTCGTGTATTTTCGGAACAGACGATTGAGTTTGTTATCAATACTATCTACCGAATTAATTTCACATAAATGCTGTAAGCACGTCTTGCATAAGCTAGTGGGAGGTGAGCGCAAACCAGTGTCGCATTACTGAGGATAACTAAAACAAAAAGTACAGTATTTCCGTCACCTAAAATATCACTGGCAAACAGTACATGTCAGCAGCGGCATCGACTGTTATTCGACTTCAGTGTGATGCTGGGATGTCAGTTTGCAGTGCTCGCGACGCGTGCGAAATAACGGCACAGTTGCAGCGTCAAGGTGCGTACAGAGCGGAAGAAGTCAACTGAACTGTCATTTCTTTTGTTTTGCAGAGTCCCTGCAACGCAACTAAATTGAACTGAAATTTCAGTTTAGTTTGGTTCAGTTTACTTTATTTTTGCCGCTTTGCTCAGTGTACATGCCTTTAGGCCTATTCAACAGCACATTGACAGTTGGACGATGTGATGGTGAGTGATATCACCTTTTTATGATTTTTGCTGTTTTCGATGTGTCACTCATTGCATGTCGCCGTTAACAAATGTATAAACTGATGTTTTGTACATTTATTAAACTTATATGCAAACAAGATCTTATCTGACCTAGAGGATCATGAAGGAATTTCTGTTGGTGGAAGAAATCTGAATAACCTGCGTTATGCGGATGATATGACGTTGATGGCAGATTCAGAAAGCAAACTGCAGAAGTTGTTGGATGTGGTGGTGCAAGGAAGTGGCAACAAAGGGTTAAAGGTGAATATTAAGAAAATATTTAGTATGGTGATCTCCAAAGCAAAAGTCCCACCGAAGTGCTCGATCTTCATTAATGGAAAAGAAGTCCAGCAAGTCAACTCATTTTCGCATCTGGCTCTCTTCTTACGAGTGACGGCAACAGTGAACACGACTTAAAACAAAGAATTGGAAACGCAAAGACAGTCTTTGGCAACATGAAAAATGTGCTTTTCAGTCACAGAGTCAACTTTAACACAAGACTGCGAGTTTTGCTGTGTTATTTTTGGTCAGTTCTATTGTATGTCTGTGAAACATAGACAATTTCAAAAGTGATGAAGGATAGGTTGATGACCGTGGAAGTTTGGTTTTTGCGAAGGATGCTAAAGATATGGATAGAGAAGAAAAGTAATGAGAATGTATTTGAAGAGGCAGGAGTACACCGCACACTAATGAAAAGAATACGTCAACGGCAACTAGCTTTCCTGGGGCATATGTTGAGAAAGCATGGTCTGGAAAACTTGATGGTGACGAGAAGGATAGATGGGAAGAAAGCGAAGGGGCGTCAGAGACTGAAGTATCTGGACAGCTCATGCGAATCACGGACGGACAAAGTCAGCCCAACAGAGCTCATCAGGGCTTCAGAGGACAGGCTGCTCCGGCAGCGCATGGTCGCCAACGTCGTCGACGACGGCACGGCGGCATGACATGACATGACAGACAAGCAGGTGCAGGTAGACCTATTTAGATCACGGTCTAGCGAAAAGCAGTCTGCAGCTGCGAGTCGTAGGACGCATACGCAGCACTATCAGCGCTTCTGATTCACGCTTAACTTTGTGACAATGGCGCTATATCAAATTGTTTTTTGACTATATTTAGATTACAATATTAGCTGGCAGAAGATAGGCCTAGTCTTAGGGCGTATACAAAACGACTGAACTGAACTGAACTGAATTCTGAAATGGACTGATTGTCAGTTTGCTCGCTTTCTAGGCTACAGTTAGGCCTACGTGGAACGCAACTAAGCTGTCATTTAACTTCAGCCAGTTTCGTTCGCTCTGTGCGCGCCTTAGCAGCGTGGCATCGGAACTGCGGCGTAAGCTATACGCAAGGAAGTCTCCATAGACAACCGCTATTTATGGAGTTTTATGGCTAACGGGCCTGAGTGACATAAGACTTACTGGCACGCCAGTAACGGACAAAGCATGAGCTGTCGGCACGCTGCATGTTTTCTGATAGTGACAATCATTTACATTACAGCGATGATGATGATGATGATGACAACTAACGTACACGCACACAGCGTACAAACGCGGCACGTCGTCGACGGCAGTAAGTCTGTACATTTTGTACACTACGTAGTGATAGGCGTATAGACTTAACAATGGGGTAATGAAATTGCCAGGATCGGTTAATTAGAAAATGCGAGAATAACAAGTAATAAGTTTACTTGTTTTTTTATACCTCAGTAATTTGAAACTTGGAAGCTTTTATCTGGAAATTGCAATCTGAAATATTAACTTTGTTGCATATTAATTTTAATACATGGAGATATCGATTAGAATATTATACGGAATGCGTAATGGCTGTTCAAGCCTCAAGGTCATTCAAGGTCATTGATTTCCGATTTTTAGTTTCAATCAAAATCGAGTATGCAACTTTCTGTTAGTAAACAATAGCACCGTTTGTCATATCTTGCACCGTTTCAGAGATATTGGAGGTTTTCTGTTGAAAATAGCCATCCGACTTTTATTCATGCCACAATTTGCGGATGTTTTCATACATTAGGTCGCTTGTGTTGGGCTTCGATGAATGAAGATTTTTAGCTATACTTTTCAAATAATCAACGTGCCCGATTATGATACATTGACGTTACGTACGTTCTACAAAGAGATGGATAGCCTAAATGGATAACGGACAAATTACGTTACGATGACAATTATACCGAGTTTTGCACCTGCGTAGTCGCAGGCTAATAGTCGCACAGCTCATTAGTGTAAAAAAGAGATCGAATCGTGATTATTATTATTATATTTCACGTGTAATTATCAGCCGGGTTAACTGCATGGATAGACTAGCTGCTGAAATCCGGTCCTAAATTAGGCTACTGCGTTTTAAGCACATTAGTTAAGAACTTCAAAACTAAAAATAATCAGTTTAAGAACGTTCGCTGGAGCAATACAATAAGCCTATAATAAAAATCAACAGTTATGTTGTTGTTAGTATTGGTTTGAATAATTAAATTATTTGGTATGCTACTTTGCAAGTAGTCTTTCTATTTCCGAACGATTTTGCCATATCATCAATACACAGATCTAATACACAGATACTCAGTTGGAAAATACCGGGAAGTCCAGCTTCTTCATACAGTAATGTTGTACTTGATTGAACTTATTAGCGTGTGTGGGCGACAGTGCAGACAATCTACTAGACGTATTCGCAGCAATGGCATTAGCCACGGCAGGCACAATACCGCAAGCGATCTGTCTTGTTCGCTTGCCTGCTTCCGCATACACGCCGTTGTCATATCGCTTTTTGTGCAAGTCAATCGCTGGCACTAATGACTTTTACATCCAGTCGTGTTTAACCAACCGTACAGGGCAGCAAATCCCATCGACTAATCAGCTCAGCCGACCGCGTTGCAATGCTTTCTGCACACCTCCGGCCGTTCCTGATGCCGGCGTTCGTCGTACGGAGTCGTTTTTGCTTTCAATGGGCCTATTTCATCCCAGTCGCGTACGCAGTTAGGCCGCATAAGAAATTGATCAGCTGCTATCCGGAATATCAACGAACGTTCTATGCCGAATTATGCAAATCCAAGTTCCGTTTTATGGTTTGTACGCATGACCGACCTGAAAGTAAACGCTTTGTTTGAACATTTTAAACGTTTCAGTTTCAGCAAAAATATATAAAATGTACCAAAAAAATTCAAACTACGGTTTGAACAGCGTTTGCTGTTTTCTAGCATCCATTCTATGACATACGTCTAATGTGGATGCCAATTTTGTCATTTCAAATTATCATTTTTTAAAAATTTGATCCAAATTTTAAAATAAGTGTCTCAGTTAATATGGTGCAAATATTGCTAAATTCTGTGCGACTGAAGACTGTGAAAATTCGTAAGAATTCATGTGAAGTGCTCCAGTAATTTTAATCATGTCATAACAGAAACAAGAATCCCAGCTGTCGTTCCGCTTAAGCCCGAAGACCAGCGCCCAACTTTCGGTCGTAAAGAAAAAATAATGATTTTTCAGAAGTGACCAACTGACTACAGTTTCATACACGTTATGTTAACGGTGCTCCCGGGCGCTACAATCAATGCTAAAATACAATAATTCAGCATACGTGGACGATGAATGAAAGCAACAACTTTGCGTTGAAAACTGCGGCCAAACCGCTGGAGATAGCGACATGGTTACTACTGACAGCTTATCGTCATTGCCCTATCCAACGAACATCGAACGGTATTATCGTTGACCTCTTACGACGTACCGTTTAACCACAATACATAACTTACAGATTACAGACAGACACACTTTTGTGCTATAGGCACGGTCATAAGTAGGCCCTACAGTCGGTCAAAGATCGCTAAATCAGAGCACGCGTGCACTTATGTCATCCATCGCATTGTGTCTGCAGGTAGCGGCGCCAGCATGCAAGACGACGTCGACGACGACAATGATGATGATGATGATGACAGTGCTGCTGCTGCTGCTGATGATGACATCTGGTCCAACAAGACTCACGCAGACCGTCGTCTGAAGCACGAATACCGTCTACTGCGAGACCTGATGACCGACTATGAGCCCGCTGCTCTACCGGCTGTTGACAAGTCTGACGTTGTCACCGTCAAAATGGGCATCGCTCTCTTCCAGATACGAGAACTCGTACGCAATTTTGTTTGCTATCGCAGTGCATATTGTAGTTATAATGTACAAATAACGCATTTAATTTATGGGTTAAACCCAAGTGGTCTTTGTATTATACTACGTATTGTGTAAAAGTTGTATAAATAGGGTGTGGTTGCGTGTACGGTATGATGATGTGTGTTTAGGATGAAAGAAACCAATTTCTGCAGATCAACGCTTGGTTTCAGTTCGTAAGTAATCTGCCTATAGTGCATATGAATACCGGTCGTCGATCGTCGCTGATGCAGAATTATTCAAAACGACCAAACAATCGCGTATTTTAGCCGTCAGAACAGTAAGGCATTATAGGCTGAGTAGTAGGCTTATTCAATGTATTTAACGGTAATCGACAGCTGCACGTGTTGTAGAACGCATTCTTACGTACTTTTATTAAATTAGCAAGTGACGAGTAGATTTCTGTAGCTATGGATTAAATCGGGTGATGCTTTCTGTGAGTGGTTGGGCTTCAATTAATGCATGTGATAAGTTTGATAGTTTATTACTTGCTGTTTTGTAAAACACTGATATATGCGTAGTCTTATCGGATATCGGTACATCATTTACCAGCAAAAGTCTTTAGCTTCAAGCTATAATCAAAAGATTAGGCCGATCTCATTCTTTGCTGTATAAAAAGGGATGACGCAGTGACGAATACCTCTCAGTTTTTAGTTTTTTTTACATTCCGAGTTGTTTTGTTTCGTTTTCTGGTTACGTGAAAGTAAAGTTGAGCTAAATTGCTCGATTCTGATGCATTTTTCCTTATCGATAAAAGAAGAGAAAAAGTTAAAGCCTTTTTGGCAGAGCTGCTTGTTTATTCGCCAGTCTATATACAGTAATCTAATTATGTAACTCACTATGGTATTATGAAGCAGATTGGTTGTATAGCATTGGAATGATCCTAACCTGATGTGGAACAAAAACAAGTACGGTGGACATAGCAAAGTGCATATTCCATCGTCTCGTATCTGGGTCCCGGATGTCGTCCTCTATAACAGGTGTTCCGATTTATCCTACTTTAGTCCGTTTGTTTTTCTGTGTAATAATACTAGATGTAATACAACAAACTAGATAATGTTAAAGATCCATAATTATTGGCAAATTGTAATCATAGTGTCTTGCACATTTTTGCTTATCCGTGCCAATTTTCATCTTTTCACTCTTGTGATTTTTATACGCGAGTGCATTCAGTCGTTGGCATGTTGATGATTCTGAAGACAGTTAAGAAGACGAAAATCGCGACAATGACAGGATGCTGCTGCTGCTGCTGCTGCTGATGATGATGATGATGATGTACTTGTATAGCTGGTATACGTTGCGTGCAGTGTAGACGAGACGAAACCGGCGACTCAAGTGTTCCCGGAGACACGAGCGATTGTCACGTCTGACGGCGACGTGTTGTGGGTCGTACCTCATTACCGCTGACTACGTGAAGCGCCCCTGAGATTGCGCGAGAAGTGGATAATACCTAAATGTTGTGGGTCGTGCCTGCAATGACCAAGAGCTCGTGTCGCATCGACGTGACATTCTTCCCGTTCGACGAGCAGCGCTGTCCGCTCAAGTTCGGTTCCTGGACTTACGACGGCTTCCAGATGGACCTCATCAATCTCATCTCATCGGGCGATCTCAGCAAGTACACCAGCAGCGGAGAGTGGGACCTAGTTGGCATGCCTGCAGTCAGGTCGTCTGGCACGTCAGCATTCTGTAAGCAGTGAAATATGAACGTAAGTAAGTGAGTACGAATGGAGAAATTTTGAGGCGCACCCCGTGCACTCAACAGTTTGTCACACTGTGGCACGATCGTACGCTCAAACAAAAAAAACTTGAGCAATCTTCTAATCAGCCACAATATGGGCTTCCATTTTTACGAGTGTCTACTTTATAATGCTTACTTAGTGACCTGACGTTGAAGTTACGGAAATTTGAACCGCAGCCAGCAAATTACGAGTCCGATAAACTGCTAATATGAATCACTGGCGAATCAAGCAAGTGTGCCGTTTACTGCTTGATATTTATTGTTATAAATAAAGCGGATAACAATTAAAACGTTTTAGTAGTTAACTTTTCAAAACGTAACGATTAGTAGACACTAATGTCAATTATTGAAACTAACAGTGGCTATTAGGCAAGAAAATGTATGTTTATATCAGCTTAGTAAGTTACTTAACTAACAGCTGTCACAAATGCAGTGAGAGATAAGTTTTTTGTTATCACGAGAAGGGAGGACTTAAGTGTTTCTTTAAATTTAAAGACAAAATTACAAATATGATGCATTTCTCATAAGCAAATTGCGTTTAGTCCTGTTTTTATCCAATCACGTTTTCCGGACAAGGTTTTGTGGTATATACTTTTAATGCGTTCTTAGTTATGTGACTATTATCGAAAATATAGATTTTATTAATCTTCAAAAGTTTTCGACGACTAATTAATTTCCGCAGCTATCAATGCTATATTACGGTTGTGTCAAATGCTAAATACAAATTGAACGGCTGTTGCAGAAACGTTGAGAATTACTCGTGCTGCGTTGAGCCGTACGTGGACATCACGTACACGATCGTTCTGCGACGTAAACCGATGTTCTTCACATACAACCTCGTCTTCCCGTGCGTCCTGCTGATGGGTATAGGCATCTTGGTGTTCTTTCTGCCGCCCGAGTCTGGAGAGAAAGTATCGCTGAGTGTCACCGTGCTTCTGGCTATGACCGTCTACCAGCTGTTGATCGCCGAAACGATTCCCGCCACGTCCGAAGTCATTCCGCTCATTGGTAAGTTGCAGCCTACACCAGAGATGTGCGGACGCGCGTCCGCTAGCATTTTACGGACTCTCCCTAAAAAACAATTTTTTACAGCAACGTTTCTACTTTCTAGCAACAACAATGCTACAAAATTCCACTTGCATTTGAAATTTTTTGCACATGCCACATTGTTAAAGGCTAGCCCTGGGTTCCACTACATTTTACACATCACAAATGTTGCTACCCTGCGGGCGCGGAGCATCCGCACATTTTTGACCGACACACTGAGGAATAGTAACGCTACGCATAGAACGTACGCAACGCAACAAAAGCCACAGACGTAATGCAATGAATGCAGCTGACGCAACGACCGCTAGGCCTATACTATCCTGCGCCAGCGGCGTCCGTTGATCGTTGCGTTTGCTGCGTACTTCTTTGCGTTCGTTGCGTACGTTGCGAGCGTTTTGTTGGATGATACGCAGATAAGTAACGCCTTATTCATCAGACTCTCGAGCTGTGCCATTATTATGTGGCCGTCCTAATAAGCCGCATTACCGGTCTTGCCTGTCTGTTTGTCCGTCTGTTTCGTACGGACGCCTAATCATCAATATGTCGTAGTTTATTGAAGTGCATATTTTGTTCATTTTAACAGGTATCGTGTGCATGTTTCAGGTCAGTTTTTTGGCACGACAATCTTCCTGTTGTCTCTGTCATCTGCCATGACAGTCGCAATAATAAAGCTGCATTTCAGCGGCGAGCACGGAGCCCGAGTACCAGGCTGGTTACGTACGCTGGTTCTCGACTGCGTTGCTAAATGTCTGCGTCTGAACATCAGAGACAAAGATAATGCTGACGGTTGGCAGCAGACAAAGGTAGAAAAAACTTTCGGCTATCACTTTCGTCAACATTACATTCTAATCATTACCAGGTGAAAGGCGGTTTCAGCAGTTTTAACAAGCTTAAGACTTTTGTAAAACTATCAGCCAGTATAACTCCAACTGCGTATATCCAGGTAACATAGTGTAAAGCACCCAGGAGATGTAGAAAACGTGTAATTACTTTCAAGTAACCCGACGTATATTGCGTCGTTTGATGTATATGCATCCTGCAGCAAAGCGATTGATCGATTGACTGATGCATGAATGATAGTAGGACTATAGAACATCGAACGAAAGTTGAAAAAAAGCAATGCGCGACGGGAACAGTCAAAAGAAAGGTCAAAGGTGTCACTCATTAGACAGTAGGAGACGATTATATACACTGTGTCCCAAAAAAGGAAGCCACTTTTTATTTTTGGGACACAGTGTACATGTACAGTGAAATCATTTAGCTGCATGCTAAACGTTTACACCTGTCTGCAGACGTCGGAAGACGGTCGTTGTCAAAGCGCTCGGAGAAAGGGACACCGCAGACAGAGAACGAGACCGGCGACTGCGACTGCAATAGCAGCAACAGCAGCAGCAGACAAGGAGATGCTGAGCGCCGGTGATGCGGAATTGCAGCTGCTGCAATCCGGCTCTGATCTGTGCTTCAGCGACCTGGATGCGACTCTCGGCTCACCGTACAGACGCAGGATGGCGCCGACCGCCGGCCGAACGCTTTTCACACAGGTATTAGTGACCGCGCTGACTTAAAGCGCGTACAGAGCGACGTAACTAAACTGAACTGACACGGTTTAGTTTTTTAATAAACTGACCAAATGGTGAGCAGGGCGATCTTATTGGTCATTGGTTGACGCGTACGTGCGCGTAGTCGCGTAGTCATCGACGCTGTTAGACGGTGCCTACTATAATGCATTTCTGCTTGGCTATTAGTCAGTTTGACAAAAACAAAACCATGTCAGTTCAGTTCACTTCAGTTACATCGCTCTATACGCGCCTTTACATTGGTACTGTTGGTTTATTGTCAAAAAGTCTCCGAAAGGATGGAAGGCTGAGTTGACCCGAGTTATTAGTTATAGCCCTAGGTCTTTACATAGCTCAGTGAATGAGACCAAAGCGTTATACCAAACATTCGCCGGTGTAGTTGTCTGTATTCTGTCGTGTGCAGTCGATGGACGCTGACGTCGGCGGCAGTGGTGACTGTTACGGCGCGCTGTGTGAACTGGTGTCACTGTCTGATCGCATGTGTACCGAGTTACGACGTCATCAGCGAGGTGTAACCGACGCCGAGCGTCGCAAGTCTGAGTGGCGCAGAGTCGCCCTGGTGCTTGATCGACTGCGGCATTCATCGTGCCTGCTGCACGGTCTTATAACTAATCAATCATCAAGAGTGGTCCAGACATTAGACAGGTGATGATCATGTTCTTCTAATCAGTGCCAATCATCGAGGGTGGTCCGCGATGTGCTTGATCGGCTGCTGTTGGTGTCGTTCTTCGTTGTCACGTGTGCCGCTTGCGTCTTTATCTTCTCCAGTGTCGTACTTACCTCCGCTCCCGTACTCGACTAGAGTTCGTACTAAATGAAAACCACGCCCGCCGTCTTTTATTAGGCGTCCGGCCGCGGCGTTAGCTTTCGATCAGTATTAAAGTCGTTCGTTTTTTGTCTTTTAGCAGAACGGTTCTAAGTAAGTAAGTAAGTAAGTAAATCTTTTTATTGCATAAAACAAACATAAATGCAAAATATTAAAAGACAAAATATATGCGTGTGATAACGAACGATTAATTTTCTTGTGTACATAGCTTTCTAAAAATTAACAATTTGTTACACGTTAATCTTGATTAAAATTATCCGTGGTAGGTGGAAAGGTATGCTTTTGTTTAGCGACTTTTTACAGTTAATCAGCTAAGAGCTGTTACGAATGAACACAAGCGTTTGTTTTATCTAGTTTTGTACACAGAATAGAATGTTCAAAAATGTTCAGATATTTGTCACTGTAGGCCTATATGAATTAGTAATTATGCTTTGCTATAGTGACGCGACTTTGATCGAGAATTGAGCAATTAGAATTTTATTAATCGACAGAAAATCTTAACGGTATGATTAATCATTAATTTTCGCAGCTTTTTTATATTTACATGCTTCCTCACATAATGTGCCGTTGGACTATTCGCTTCACTGGAGCGGCGTTAACATAGTGCATTGTTTTAATTCGACAACATTTGCTGTAAATGTCCACGTAGCGCGGTAGTGCATGTATAGCCAGGAATTAAGTCATTAGAATGCGAAAGTCGTACCAATCGCTATAGCAATATTTATACCGAGTTTACACGATGAAGCAAACATGAAGAAAACTTAAGAGTACACGTCGTGCACGTGTATTTTGAATACGTTTGCTTCACGTTTGCTTCATGTATGCTTCCTCGTGCAAACCGGGTATATAACACGGTTCTCGTCCTACGGTCATAATGGTTGTTATATCTACGTTTATGTTGGACACTAGGTATGTAGGTTTAGGCTATATAATTATAGGCTATAGTCTCGGATTCGTTCGCAACACATTGAATGAGTCCTTTACAAAACATAAGGCTATGTCTAAAAGTGTAATAAAAAAAGGAAAGCGTTAATTTACAATATGCAGATGGACAAAGCTCCAAGTCTGTCGAATAGGCCTAGTTACATCGCAAAAGGGCACATCTCTGCCCCCGCGCTGCCCCCGTGCCACAAGGGCAGGGGGCAGTTGCCCCCGCTGTCCCCTGGGCTCCGGCATCCCTGTCAGTACATTCCAGTCTTCAGTTTTCACAAATGGTAAATTTTTGTTTATAAAATGTTATTGCGCCAAATCATAAATGTGGTTCAATATGTTTTATGTATGTTTTTACAAGTTTTTTTTTATAAAAGTGAAAACATGTTTTAAAAATATTTTTTACTTGCAAATTAATGTTTTAACATCTATGCATTTAGCTACAGTAGGCCTACACACGTTACAGACAACAGACAGACATGCAGACAGTCTCTCACACAGAGAGGACACAGACACAAGCCACGTGACATAGGTTATGCAGTCGGTCAGTAACTGATGTACTTGCCATTGGACCCCGCCAAATGGCACAAATCCGTTGAATGCGGCAGGCTGGCTTGACGGCCGAGTGATGACAGACCGCGCGCTACGGAGAATGATTGCGCTATAGTCGATCTCTAAGTTCTATTCTAAGTCGATCTTCCTCTCTTTCCGCCCACCTGATTTCCATTCTAATCTAACTCACCTTCAGGATGTCTTGCAATGTATCTCTTCCTGGATGACTGCTAACCTACTAACTCTCAACTCCTCCAAGACTGAATT
>Ga0209367_1000540_pt1 | contig 38585 bp, 21 predicted proteins | sample WorMetLIZISLAND2_FD_187412 | JGI IMG/M metagenome (GOLD analysis project Ga0209367, IMG submission 187412) | Marine gutless worms symbiont microbial communities from Max Planck institute for Marine Microbiology, Germany - Olavius geniculatus... ...
GGTACATACATGCTGCCTATCATAACAAGCACTGGTGACAGGCTTTTTGGATTTATCAACATCGATGACCTTGAACGACCTTGAACCCCTCAAAGAGAGGTTTTTAGTAAATTTTTCGCAATTTTTGGATGCAGCGCACATTTCAACACGGAATTGCGACTAAATGGCTGGAGATAGACCAAGACAACCTGCATACGAAATTTTCAGCATTCAACGTAAATTTTAGCAGTTCAAGTTTCGACTCCCTAAGTTCAAGGAGGCCGGCGCAGGCGGGCGTCAAAGACAGCTACCCCCCTAAAAAGTGGTTATTTTACTGGAATTATCTCGTGTAGCGTGAACACGGTTGCAGATAGGCACAGACATGCTGCTTGTCAAACAAGCATTGGTGACAAGCTTTTTATTGCTGTCAACGTCGATGACCTTGAATGACCTTGAACCTTCAAAATAGGGGTTTTTGATAAATTTTTCTGCGATTTTTGGCTGCGACACACATTTTAAGAGTGAATTGCGCCGAAATGGCTGGAGATAGACCTGGACATTTTGCGCATGATATTTTTTAGCATAGAACGTACATTTTTAAGAATCTACAAGTAATTGTTTTACCGCCATTGGCTCGTGTAGCTTGAAAATGGTTGCAGATCGGCAGAGACATGCTGCTTATCATAACAAGCAATATAGTGACAAGCCTTTTATTGGTGTAAACGTCGATGACCTTAAATGACCTTGAATTTCTGAAATATGGGTTTTAGTATTTTTCTGAAATTTGTGGCTGCGGCGTAGATTTCAAGAGTGAATTGCGTCAAAATGGATAGAGTTAAATCAAGACAACCTGCGAATATGAACTGCTAAGGCTGTCGCGCGTCTAATGAGCTTTGCTCAAATTACTTGTTCTTACTTCGCCTTTATTTAACCCCCGAATTTGAAAATGTTCATCTTGCACTAAATCGCTGAAATTTTGCATGCCTAGGTTTATCGCACAGGGCTAATTATTTATGTAAAAAAATTTTTCTTACGACTTACCGTTTAGCCACAATACATCCGTTACAGACGACGACGACAGACAAGACAACCGTATCAGTAGGTCGACCGTTAATTAAGTACGGTTGGCTAAAAACTTTTAATAGTTCGCGCTGCGACTATATGCGCCTGAAATGATGTTGCCATCTCAACGTGAGAAAGTACTTTCATACCATAAAACAAATGATCTACTAACGTAAACAGAAACGCGCAACAGCCGGGGTGCATGTTTGAAACATGGTAAAACAAAGTCTAAGTCCTTCACCAGAGGCCGCCACGACCCGCGGCTATAGTGTCTATAGGTCGCCTCAATCGCTCTGCTAACGTCGTATCGGCTGGATATAACAAATTTTGCCCACCCCCTCTCATTTAACGCCCTCGTTCGGGGTGACCCCCTTCAAATTTAGGAAACGCTCTACGGTTCCTGAAACTAGAGTCTTCCAGGCAGCCGACAATGAAGATTTAGTGATCGTAGCTTGCACTGCTTTTCACTGATCCACCCGTGTGACAGACAGACAGAAAGACGGACGGACGGACAGAATTGTGATGGCTAAGACGCAGTAGCTGCTGTTGCGCGTTAAAACTGAAAGTGTAATAAAGAAAGTTCAACAACAAATTTTATCGAAATCCGAAATTTGTCGACATGCAATGACTTTTGCAGGTAAAACGAAGCGTGTCGTATTTTACGCGCGAAAGCAGAAACTGCTATAGCGCGTCTTAGCCATCGCAATTCTGTCCGTCCGCCCGTCCGTCTGTCCGTTTGTCACACGGGTGGATCAGTCAAAAACGGCGCAGGCTAGAATCACCAAATCTTCACTGTCGGCTGCCAGGAAAACTCTAGTTTCAGGATCAGTAAAGCTTTTTCATAAATTCGAAAGGGATCACCCCGAGCAAGGGCGCTAAATGAGAAGGGTAGAGAAAATTTGCGATTTTTGGCCAATAAGTCGCTGTATCTCAGAAACGGTGCGAGATAGGGCCTAGGTTACTATTGATCACTAATAGGAAGCCGAAACATGGGCTTTCGATTGCCACCTACAACAATGACCTTGGATGAGCTTGAACATTAGAATAGAGGTTTTTATAAATTTTTTTGACGATTTTTGGCTGCGAGACACATTTCGGGAGCGAATTGCGCCGAATTTACTACAGATAGACCAAGATAAGCTGCATATGAACTTTTCAGCATTGAACGTAGATTTCAACCTTTTAAGTCTCGGTCTTCTAGGTTAAAGGAAACCGGCACACAAGGGCATCAAATAGCGGTACCCCCTCCCCCTAAAAGTCGTTATTTAACCTTTGTTGGCCAGTCTACCGTGAAAACGGTTTCAGATTGGCATGAATATGCTGCCTATCGCAACAAGCCCTAGTGACGAGTTTTTTAGTCGTATCAACATGGATGACTTTGAAAGACCCTGAACTCCAGAAATAAGGGTATTTATTTTTTGCAATCTTTGGCTGCGCCGCGCACTTGAAGAGTGAATTGCGACGAAATGGCTGGACATAGACTAAGGCAATTTGCGAACAGGAACTGCTATAGGCTTTCGCACGTCTCGTGGGCATTAGCTCAAATTTTTTGTATATTATATGATAGATAAGCTCATCTTAAGAGAGATAGTACATGTAGAACGCACAGGAGTATACTTATTAAAATTTTTACATTGACAGGAAGACAATTAATAAAATAAAGAAAAAATATAAATAACACTTGGGGCTTACTTAGTTATAGATGTCAAAAACATTAATGATTTTGCTTGGCTCATGCATGCGACCGACACAGCACAAAAAGTTTTTCAACAAAGTCAGTTTAGACCTAATTTTACCGTCATTAATATTACAGGTTTGTCAGAGTGCGGAGTCCAACTGCATCGCAAAGGACGTTGATCTGGTGTTTATGGTGACGTCATCTAGCAGCGTTGGATTCACCGGCTGGCAGAACATTATCACTTTTGTCACTTCCATCATCAACGCGCTAGACATTGACGCAGGACGAGCTCGTGTCGGATTCATCTTGTTAGTTTTTTGTTTATTTGCTGCTGAAAATAACTATAGTAGCATTAGCAGCATCAACAGCCGCAGTAACAACAGCAGTAGTAATAGTACGAGTATCATAATCTTATTATAAGAAAGCACAATCACTGCAATTAAAAATTTTGTTATGATATAAAATTGCAAATTTTAATCATGTGACAGTATTGTTTTATCATACGCTTATGTTTACGTTCAGACTTGTCCAGAAAATATAGTTAAACTATTAAAGTTTTGTAAAATAACTTAGCTGATACACTTACTAGTGAATTAACAATAAAATTTCTAAAAATCTCGGCATACTTAAAACGCGTCAGAAATGCTAGTTTTCAAAAGTCGTCTGACATGTTCCAATATGCCCTGCGTGCTCTAGAAACGACAAATATTTTGACATTTTAATATGAAGGCAGACGACACCGGGAAAAGTTTGCGAGATGCAGAATTAAGTCTGTTTTATATACAGGTTTGGTGATACAGTTCGTAACGAGTTCTATTTGAACACCTATCAACGGAGAAGTCAGATGGTGTCAGCCGTCAGTCGTCTTGTGTACAGTTCACTCGGCAACGGACGTAACGTGCAGGCCGCACTGAACGCTATGAGAACGCAACAGCTCATTGCCTTCCGAGTTAGTTTTGAGTCTTACGCGCGACAGCAGAATGCTTCGCGCGTCTTAGCTATGGCCTGGGTGTCTGTCTGTTTGTCTGTTCGTCTGTCATACTGCGGTATTGTATCAAAACGGGGCAAGCTAGGATTACAAAATCTTCACTGTGGGCTGCCCCAAGGACTCTAGTTTTTTATGACGAAATTTCGTGCCGACGAGTGAGAGGGTTCCCCTCGAACAAGAACGTGAAAGAGGGGTACCCCCATAAAACTTCTTATTTTACCGCTATTGGCTCGTCTAGCCTAAAACCGGTTGCAGATACCACAGACATACTGCTTACCATGACAAGCACTGGTGACAAGCTTTTTAGGGCTATCAACATCGATGATCTTAAACGACTTTGAACCCCCAAAATAAGGGCTTGTAGTGAATTTTTCGCGATTTCTGGCTGCGACACACCTTTTAAGCGTGATGTGTGCCGAAATGGCTGAAGATGAACCAACACAACCTGCATATGAAATTTTTAGCATTAAACGTAGATTTTAGCAGTTCAAGTCCCGATCTCCTGGGATCAAGGAGGCCTGCGCATGCGTACGTCAAAGAGAGGTGCTTCTATAAAAAGTGATTATTTTACTAGTATTGGCTCGTCTAGCATGTAAACAGTTGCAGGTAGGCACAGACATGCTGCTTATCATAACAAGCACTGGTGACGAGCTTTTTAGTGGTATAAATTATCGATGATCTTGAATGATCTTAAACCCCCCAAATGGCAAATTCAGTGTTTTTTGCGATTTTCGGCTGCGGTGCACCATTTAAGGGTGAATTGCGACGAAATGGCTGGAGGTAGAGCAAGACGACCTGTGAAGAGAAACTGCTAAGGCTGTCGCGCGTCTCAGAAGCTTTGCTCAAATTACTTGTCATTCCACGCTGGCACTCGTGCTACGTATCTGTCTATCACGTTGTCTACAGTGGGACAACCTGGCGATAACGCACCGGAACTAGTCAAACGACCGGCTAGCCTGGAATAAGTGCCTGCCAAACCACTGTCTGGAGTGTATACGTTAGTTAAATTTGACTTTTACTTACCCTATACTCCAGACTTTATTAACATACACATGACCGCAGCTGTTGCATAACGTGATGAAAACAGCTTAAAGAATGCGGCAAAAAAGTATCACTTTAAGTTGTTTGCCATTTTCTAAGCAACTGTTTTGATTTTCAACGCCAAATTGTACGCACTTATGCACTTATTGCCTGTTCTTATCTGCAAAAAAGGCCAAGCAGCTTCTGATAAGTTTTTACTTTGCAAAGCTACGATTTTTTGTGCGACAATTGTGCTAATGTAACCTACAGTTTACCGAAACTTCTGTTGCGAGCGAACAGAGTTGGTTGCATTGTTTAGGGCAAGCGTAGCGTTGAGAGCGTGGCTATACTGATCACGGACGGTCCGTCATCAACAAACACTCAGTCGGTCATCGCTGAAGCTGCTTTAGCACATGCCGCTTGTATCAAGGTCTTCGCCATCGGAGCTTCTCAGTCGGTGGACAGGAATGAACTTGAGTTGATTTCGTCTTTGCCGAGACTTGAATATCATCAGTGGTGGACGGTCGGCAACCTCGCCAGTCTGCCGTCCATAGAGTCGGCTGTTGCGACGGACCTCTGTCGGCCCGAATACGGTAGGTTAAACAAGTTTCGCTTTTTGACCGTAAAATATGGTGTTTCGAGTTTTGCTTAGTTTCGAGTGTTGTTTTACAACTTAGGCCAACGTCACTTTTTTTCTATTTTTAGGATGTGATTTATTGTCAGCATATGCGTGTGACATGATAAACTATTTTTTACTCTTACTCGGTGTGAACCACGAAATTTTTTTTACATCATGCAAGGTTCTGGTTAGGCGAAATCGCTGTTGTAGCGCAAGCGATTTGCCTGTTTCTCCGCAGCTGTTCGTTGAGTGGTCTGTCGTCTATCTGTCGTCTGTCATATTTGTGCATCTTTCTTAAACCGTTCGACAGAATTGCATGCCACCTGGCAGGTGTATAAGGTCAAGTGATACATTGTGTTACAAGTGGGATGCTGACTTTTTAGAAAAAGGGCTCAAAGATTTAAGTTCAAACCACCAGTTGCAAATTGTGACCAAACTATCAGTTTTTTGCTGCCACCTAGGCAATACAAAAAAAGAGTTGAGTGACTTGCCAGAGCGATTCCGCCTTTTCACAAATTACTTTGGTCCTGTTTTACGGTCTTACTTTCAGGAGTATAAGTTCGTTGCTTAGCATTGTGTGATTTTGCAAAGTTGTAGTTGAACCGTACTTTTGATCTCGTGGATCTGGTTTTAACCTTTATAGTTTTTGTGGAACCTTTTCGTTGGTAGGTGCAGTGTTTTAAGAATAATTGCATTTATAAGTTTCAGCGATTGCAATTGTACTAATGTATCTGCAATAATCATTACAGGTGTGGTTTGTAAGTTCACGGAGCGAGGAGGTTACCAGTGCTTCTGTCAGCATGGATTCTGCGATACGCGACCCATGAATGGAACAGTCTGTCGAGGTTATTTCTTTGCATCTTTTAACGACATTGTTGTTTATACCGTGTCCGCAAAAAAAGTGCAAATTTCAGCTGTTAAAAATGCTTACCAGTTCGACAGATTTACACGTTTAACTAAAAGACAATGATAAAGAACAGATTTTTTATGCTAACTGGATAAACCAAAATACGAGATGTATTACTGCACGCGGCTCATGCAGGGGCCGAAATAAAACGACCAACTGATTGATTGAGCGATTGACCGAGTGATTGGGATAGCATGCTGTTTGACAGACGTGAATGAGTGTGACGTACTCAACGGCGGATGTCAGCAGAGATGTAGCAACTCGGAGGGTTCATATTCATGTAGCTGCAATACGGGATTCGTTCTGGCTTCCAACGGCAAAATGTGCATCGGTAAGGCTACGTTACCGTCATCGTTGGAAACATTATCAGCGGCATTTTAGTTTTGTGCATTTTTAAAGTTTTATCCCAAGCCCAGTAATGGTGATTGACTGAAGAAAGTTTTGTAATTAATGTCCGACAAGCTGTCCTAAGTCTCAGTCAACAAGTCCATAGGCCTACAGTACTAAACTTCGCAAGAATTCTGGCTTGTGAGAAAACTAAAACGAACTTGTTATTTATGCGAAAGTCCATCTTCAGCATAATTTTAAATGTGAAGTAGAGTATCGAAAAAAACTATATTTAGGTGAGATTTTTGAAAACTGTAGAAAACTTCCTTTGTTAGCTGCAACATTTTATAACTTTTTTTCAATTGCGATATAAATACTAGCGAATAAAAAATTTGAAAGTTCGTTGGATTTTTGTAACTAAACTAATACGTGTAGGTTTTAACGTTAAGCTTCCAACGATGCAAGTGATTATTGTGTGGATTGTGACTAGACATAAACGAGTGCACCGATCCAAGTACCTGTCAGATCGGACGATGCGTCAATTCATACGGTAGCTACTATTGCCTCACCCGCAGCTCCGTCGGTAAATGACATTTTTCGTTCACTCCCGGCGTGTACAAACTACAGAAGTGGACTAAACTAAACTGAAGTTAGATGCGCAAAGCAAACAAATTGGCATATCGGTTTACTTCAGTTTATTTCTGTTCGTTATGCGGCGAAGCGCACAAAGTGAGTTGAGTACAGTTCAGTTTTTTCGGCTCTACACCCGCCTTTACTTGTTTAGAGAAAGACGACTTTTCTGTCATGCCAAAGTAGGTTTACATTAGATTTCGAAGTAATTTTAATACCGGTCGATTTCGGAAATTTTTGGAAAAATATGTTACTTACTGTAACTTCGCTGTTTGATTCGCGTACAGTGTACGCGCACGGGATGAATCCGGAACGAAGGAGGTCGCTCACTTTTGCGTGCTTGCCAAGCACATGTCAACCAATAACTGTAACTAACGTTAAACCACACTGAGCTCGCACTGGCACTGTTGTAATTTTCGGCTGCAGTCGTGCGTCGTAAAGCAAACGACCGTGTAGCCTATACCAGCTGAGCGTGGCGTTTAGGTACAATACACCACTCTGTCTGGAGTGGTATAAGCTCGTATTGCGTACGCGTAGTCGTTTATCCACTTGAGCAGTGCGGTGTCTAGTACGAAAATGTCTGTGTTGGTAGTGTATCCGCTATCGCTCGGCCAGGTCGGCAGCAACCCGTCGGTAAGCGTTGACCAGTCGGCGGTAGGAGGTCACGGTGTACTGACGGTAGCCCTGGGAGTCAGTCTCGGTGCCGCGCTGGCAGTCATAGCCGTCCTTATCGTCGTGGTTCAACGCGACCACGTGACCAGTCGACCGAAGACCTCCACCAGCGACACACACCCGCAGACGCCGTCGTCGCTATCGGTGTTCGAGTCGATTCGTTCGAGGTTCTCCGTCAACGCGGCCGAACCTTCCGACGACGACGATGACCAACCGTCGTGATCCGTCGACGCACTGACAATACTAACGCCATTCCAGCACTAACAGCCTAGCCTTAGCGCTCACACTCAGGGCTTAATTTGTATCGGGGCATTGTCTGATACGGCGTGCCTGCATTTATTTCGAAAGCGGTACGGTTGATGCATGCTGTGTGAATCTGCGAGGTTTAAAATGTAGAAAAATACGTATCAGATGCGTTTCTCAAGCTTTAATGCACCAAAACTTGTTTTCAGTCAGGGCCCCGCCCCGCATCGCGCCTGCGAGCATACCTTGATGGGGTGTGTAACAAGGGGCATATCATTTATTATTTCCTACTTATTTTCTTTTTTTTCGACGTTTTTGGCGTCTTGATATCGACGTTTCTATCACTAGTACTGCCACTGTCTTTTGCAACAAATTAAGCCCTGATCATACTAATACAATACCATCGTTACTGATACTTAAGTATCAAACAAAACGTCATCACCTACAGCTTTAATGCTCCGTGTACACTGTAATAGTGCTGTAAAAAAGAAGTTTTCTGTAAACGTTAAAAATGGTGATGCGTTGACAGGGTAACTGCTACTACTATTATTAATAATAATAATATTGAAACGTTAATAGCAATTATATTATTTTATTATTTTTACATGTATTACTGTTATTTTTATTATTAACCTTTTGCTTAGGGCGTAAAATTATTATTAATAGGCATCTATCTTTTATTATTACACTGTGTCTCAAAAAACAGCCCGAACATTTTCGATTGTAACGTGAAAAAGGATTATCGAATTTTAAGAATTTTTGATACGAATATTCTTGAAACAACTGGCCATGAAATGACCATTCAATTTTCCACCTCATTCAACGTCTCTTCCTGCACTACATGAAAAAAGCTGAACCAACAGAATGTTACATTTTTATTCAAAGTGGTATGATTACTTAATGTAAATAACGCACAGAAGCGCATTTTGTTCACATTTTTAACACTTTGGCTGACACATCGTTTTTAACTGCCTGCAGTAAAATTGCTCAAAATGTTGGCCCACTGTGTGAACACAGGCATGAAGATGTTTTTTCTGTTCATTGACATCGCTATCGATAATGTTCTGCTGCAGATTAATCCAGACTTCACCATCGTTGCTTTTTAAATTCCTAAACATTTCTGAACGTCATCTGTTAGACACACTACTGCATGACAGTCAAACTTTGTAATCAATTGGCTGTTGGGGGCCACAGATCTGGATAGACGGAATTATTCGACGTTTATTTCATTCATTTCAACACGTATTTTGTTTGGTCAGATTTTCCTACGTAATGCAGAAACAAACATTAAGTGAGGTGGGCACTTAAACAGTCTTTTAATGTCCAGTTGTGTCAAAAATATTTATGCCACAAATAGTTAAAATCTAATAATCATTCTTCTAGTTACGATTAATAATGTCGGAGATGTTTTTCACGTTTTTTGCATATTTTAACGCATATTTCGCTTTGTTTTTTCCCTAGGTAGTGCAGAAGGAGACGTTGGCCGGTGAAGTGGCAAATTGAATGGTCCTTTAATGTCAAGTTGTGTCAAGAATATGCATACCCAAAATTAGAAGAATCTGATAATATTTGTTCAAGTTAGAATGGAAAATGTCAGGGATGTTTTTTTCGATACACAGTGTACTTGCAGACGGCTGACTGCAGATGCGCTTAAAATTGTCAAAACTGAATTCAGCGTTTACGTTTAGTTTTTAGTTCAAATTTCGCAGTATGTTGTGAGCGTCTTGACTTTAATGGAAATAAAATGTGTGTTTTTTTATCGGCCCGGTTATGTTGAATTAGATCAAGTTCTGGGTCCTTTATGCGTTGTCAACAATTGACTTTTGTAGCTAATTTTATAATAATAAAATGTTCTTTTTTAAATTTTTCATCAAGTATTAGTATTGATGCAGTTAGTAGTAGCAGATTGGTCGAAAATAGTTTGTTTACTAGTGGCATTCGCCAAGCTTTTTCGTTAGTCATTTATCGACCTAAATCCGTCCACTTCGTTTCACCAAAGTATTCGTGTACTTCAATCAGCTGCTTACTACTGTACAAAAGAAAAATAAATATCTATTTCTGCGTGTACCTTATCACAATGTTTGATTTTGTTTTATTGTTTTTCTGCAATAATGATAACAAAAACAAATAAAACTAAAATATATGAACTTATGCGGTTTTTGGCGCCATCGAAAAGCGAAGAGAGTTAGTTGGTTTAAAGTGACGCTGGGGTGAGATCATAATAATACGCCGTGTCTCAATAAAAAACCTGCCACTTTTCTTTTTTAAATCTTAGTAAAAAATTAACCAATTCTGGTAATTTTTGGCGAACAACATCAGGAAAACATGACGTAAATGATGGTAGTTTAACTCATCTCACCTTATAACTGTTTTACACTACCTCGTAAAATGCAGAATACGTAGTTTGGCCGTTTACGACAACGAATTTATACTGAAGAGCGCATTCGTCGGCTCAAAAATCACTGAAACCACAAAATCATTGAAAATCTGTTACATATTTAACACTAATTATATTCATTTTAAAATCGTACTTTGACGAACTGAAATAGCGCATCAACAGGGAGTGGGCCGTTTCGGGTCTCGCGTTATTAAACGTGCTGTTGGCAAGTTGCGTCAACATCCACCGCTTGCGTTCGTGCTAAAGGAAGACATTTTAGCACATACAGGAATAAAGAATAATGTGATGTAAACACATAAGACTTTTTGAGAAATAATGACTGTTACTCTGTTTGTACATATTTAATTATTTATTTTTCGAGCTGTCGCATGTGCTACCCAGTATGAATTATTCATTGTTGTATACGGCCAAACTACGACTTCTAAATGTCACAAAGTAGTGTACCAACAGTATTGAGGTAAGGTAAACTAGACTATAATCATTCACGTCAGGTTTTTCGTGATGTTGTGTGCCAAAAATTATCAAAATCGGCTAATGATTTACAAAGTTATTTCAAAAATAATTGTGGCACGTTTTTTATTGAGACACGGTGTGTAAAGTTTTTTTTCAATTTGCGTTTGTTTAGTTTGTTCAGTTTCCAGTAAAAAGCCGTACAAGACAAACAATGAGGGCAGCAGAAGTATAAAAGCGAAGTGGATAAACGTGACGAACAAAACCGCTAAATAATTTCAGATTTGCCTACGAATTATAATAGCCAAAAAGTTTGTAGCAGTAACAAAAAACAGATCTGCAGAAGATAACCGGTAAATTGATAATGTAAATTTTAGAGGTAAAAGGTGTGGTGCAAAAGTTAGCAAAATAACGTGAATGACAAATTGATAATTGGACATAGATGCACACAGAAATAAAGATAAGGTAGGTGTGGGTGAATTTAAATGCTTTGAGGACAGCACGAGCAATAAGAGAGTTCTGGGTATGTTGGAGACGGTCTATTTGAGACTTAGATTGTAATTACAGAAAACTTTACAGTAGTCAAGTCTGCAGTGACACTGGTTGTTTTGGAATTAAGGTAAAGACGAATGCAGCAAAGTTGACGAATTGAGAATAGCAAGCTTTAGACAGTGCAGATTTTTGATCGAAGAAAGTGAAGTTTTCGTCGAATATAAAGCCAAGGTTACGAGCAGAATAAGTAGTGTTTTGAAAACAGCTGTGCATTTTAGCAAGTAGCTGTTTAAGCCCGATAAGAATAAGTTCAGTCGTTAGCATATGATCATATTGAGTTACGCAGAGTTTTGCTACTGTCTCAGTGCATGCCAGACTCTTCGTGACTCTGTAATTATATGCCTGCTATAAATGAACACGACTTGGACTGATATTCTACTAGTCATGTAAGTGAGTGCGTTACGGTCGCTTGGCGTTAACAGCACATCGGATCGACTTCACTGGGGGACAAATATTCGTTCCATCCCCATCTAATTCCCTACTCTACCTTACCCATCGTCCAACGCGCGAGCCAAATAAAACGAAACAAAAGGAAAATCAGCCAGGAGCGAACCGGCAAAAGGACGAATGTGTCATAAATTTAGTCCATCTCGCAGCTACACCGTGGCCCATAAAAACGTGCCACTGTTATTTTTTGAATAGCTCCATGAAACATTGGCCGATTTTAGTAGTTTTTGGCACACAAAATCAAAAATACACTTGACGCAAATGACTCTAATTTTGGCCACTCACTTTAATACTGTCGCTACACTACCTTGTGAAATGTAGAATTCGTAGTTTGGCCATTTACAACAATGCATGTATACTGGATAGGGCACACATCGGCTCAGAAATGATAAACTAAATAGCGACAAACAGGATTGGCAACTATAATGAACTATTGCATCTTGAAAAGTCACACGTGTCACATCACATTATTTTTATTGCAGCATGTGCTCAAAATGTCCTCCTCTAGCATGAATGCAAGCTGCAAACGTTGACACCCCTCGCCAACCGCAGGTTCAATAACTTGCATTTCACGAAGTAGTGTAGCGACAGTATTAATGTGAGGTGGCCAAAACTAGTCATTTTTGTCGCGTTTTTTCCTGATGTCGCATGCCAAAAATTATTGAAATCGGCTGATGTTTTACGGAGCTATTAAAAAAATAAAACTGGCGCGTTTTTATGGACCACGTTGAATAGTTCGGTCTTTATAATGGTGTTGATTTCACTGCTCGGACGTCGATTTCAGCCAGTAGACCGTGACTGGCTAGCTGTTGGCAAAAAGCTCGCGGTAAGTTTGTTTCGTACAACCATTTTTTCGTCTTCTACTTAGTTATCAAATAAAACATATTTTTATTTGCAGTTATTTGCAGTATCGTGTTTATTTTGCATGCCTCGTGTGCGTACGTGTGATGAAATAAAAGTGTACAAGTAATGTTAGCGGTAGGGGTTTAATTTCAAAATAATATAAACGATGCAGCAACTTATAAAATTTATTTCCTGCGACCTCGAAGTCATACTTTTGTGTAGCGATTGACACTTGCTTATACGAAGCAACTAACTTACAATTCAAATAATCCACTTTTATACTTACTTATTTATTAACACTTGCATGCGGTCTCGTGATCCCGGCGCGTTGAATTGCTCAGCGTTTTCTTACTGCCGACAGCGCTGCAAGCTAGCGCTGAGTTATGGGGTGTTCACACGATCCAGCAAACGTCCAGCAAACTTCCAGCAAATGTATTCAAAATACACGTGCTAGACGCGCTGGACGTTTACTGGACGTTTGCTGGATCGTGTAAACACCCTATAACTTAACGCGCCTCTCATCTATAGTTTCGTCACATCTTAAACGTCATTTTGGCGAGTGTTTTCGTCATATATCGACCGATTAAAAAATCAGTGGTAGCATTTAGCATAAAATTGGGAATAAAGATCTCATTCCATCACGTCTTGATGGCTACTACGTGAAATTTTAAGGCTACGAAACAGTTGTGTCATGTACGCTGGGATTATGTCAACGTGTCACTGTTTACTCCAGTGCCCGCAATTTCAACTTGCTGTCATCTGCGGTTCGCTGATGTCGGCTATTTAGTCACACCAAAAACCAAAATTGTGGGCTTCGGTCTTCGAAGCTTATTATCGGCTGCTGATTTGACAATCGGACAGTTCTCTGGCCAGCTAAAGACGGAAATATATTCACTGAACTTAACTGAACTAAAAAGATTAACTTACCATATGGCAGCAACTTTTTCAGCTAAGGTGCAAGGTGAGTGCAAAAATAGCATAATTATATTTTCCTTTATTGTAGGGCTTCTTTGCGCTACATCGGCTAAACCCAGAGGCCAATTATCCACGTACCAGAATTCACTTTAAGATAAGATTATGCCCATGGTTTTTGCTCGCGTCGCACAAATGAAACTCAGCCGCAATACGACAGCGGCATTCTTGTATTGCATTTATGAGAGCTTCGTTAGTGGCCTGTTAGCTATTGTAGTTTATAGCCCTGCGGTTAAACAGTTAGAGCAGACCACCCTGAAGCAGAAGTCATCTATAGCTATATAGGCTATACTCATTAGCGGGTGCTCGTTTAAGTCTCTCAATGGCTGCGTTTTGATGCGTGACGTTCTGCGTGAACGAACTGCGTCGATTGCCCAGTATCTGATTGCAAGGCGCGGTCGGTCGAAGCCATAATCTCGAACGAACCGACTTCTCTTCGCTACCAGAACACCAGCGTCTGCTGTAACGTTAACTTTGTCGTCGAGACAAGTTCTGTTGACGTTTTCAGCTCACCAAACTTCACTTAATGTGGCGTCATGGTAATGGGCAGGGTTGGAAAATTTCCCCGTTGTCGTAAAATAATTTTGTTTTTCTTGTCTGAAGATTTTTTTAAAAAGTACCAAATTATTCGGTATAATAATCAACTGAGAGGTGAAAGATTTGATGGCAAACATTAAAGATCGCCTTTGTCAAGAATTTGCAGCTGTTTGCTGGTGAAGTGCAATTTTTGCTCCTAAATTCTTTATCCACGACGCCGCTATCCGCTCACGTTACTTCAGTTTGTTGCGGATTTGTTGCAAACAACAACATTTTTAAAGTGATGCTATTTTATAATTTTCTTATTAATTTTGAGTTCGATAAATTGGTAATATGAAATCAACCTACAAAATCGTGTTTTGCCCCATTTTTTCATCACAGCATTCACTGTTTACCGACTCTGTCCACATTTTTTTCTGTAGCCGATAAAAGAGAACGTGACACTGAAACACCTAAACTTGAAAAAAAAATCATTGTGATGACTTCAGGCTGACGCAGGCTGCTTTAAACGCCGGTATGCCTCACAAATGGTTGGCCCGTATGGCGGAAGCCTCCCTTCCGGGCGCCGACGACGAAATTACGTCACTGAAAACAACAGAAACGAACTTGAAGAAGATAACTATCGTTTACTAAAATGTAGGACAAAACTAAAATTCAAACCAGTAATCGGGGTCAACAGATTATCGGTAAATTAATAGTGATCGGTGCCCTTATGATGTTGTATGTATATATCGAACTGATCAGTGACGATGCGGTGGTCAGCAGCTGCATGGTGGGCGATAGTTGGTCTCCTGGCAGGGGTCATCTCAACACCTACCGCCGCTCAACGTGAGTTCAATTCAGCTTCAATTAAACTGCAGTTTTAATTAGACCGCCCGAAACGTTCACTTGGTGGAGATGATAAAGTAGGTTATGCCTTTTTTGCGATGAAGCATAACAAAACAAAATAAAATAGCAACTTGCGTCATCGGTCATTACTCATTAGTGAATTTTTACGCGTTTATGTCATGTCGGTTGCAGAATGTCTCCTTGATTTGGCATTCGTTGTCGACTCGTCGGGCAGCATAATTTACAAGGGTCAAACCAACTGGGACACTGCGCTGCAATTCGTCGCCAACTTTTCGCGTCAGTTTATTATTGGGCCCGACAACGTGCGAATCGCCTTTGTCATCTTCAGTACCACTGCGAAAGTTGAATGGGGCTTGACGCGATACCACAAAAAGAGACAACTTATCAATGCTATACGAAACGTCCGTTACCTCGGAGATAAGACAAACCTCAACGATGCTCTCTACGTGATCAGGACACAAGTATTCGCGACAAGCCGCGGCGCTCGTCCAAACGCCACGAAGGCTGCTATCATCCTGACTGACGGCGAAGACGACGTGCCAGTGCCGGGAACACAGCTGACGCTACAGAACGCTACGGCGTGTAAAAATGCCGAAATCCGGCTGATCGCGATCGGCATTTCGAACGTAGTAAATCGAAACCGCTTGTTGCAGATCGTCTCCGCTCCATCCGACTATCACGCCGTGGACGAATACAATACTTTACCTACAATAGTCGCTCAGTTGCAGCCGCGGGATATTTGTTTCCCTACACCACCTCCACCTACGCCTGCACCTGTTCCAGTACCAAGTAATGTGCTGCATTTTGTTTGTTCCACGCACAAGTAGCTTCAGATTTGAGTTCTAGTTTTAATAATAATTTATAAGAGTGTTCTTCATTGGTCCTAATTAAAAAGTTACAAATTATAGCATACGTCATACATCAAGCTGGTATTTTTTTGGTAAAATGAAACAAAAAGAATAGTTGTTAACAATCTTGGGCACTCATTACAGTTTGAAAAAAAGTTAAACTAAGAAGTTTAAAACAGGTGCTATAGGCTGCTATATACAACGCCAGATTTACCCCAAATTAATATGAATATAAAACCAAACAGCTTTAAATACTTATGAAGATAATTGACAAAAAATTGCCTACGCGAGTACGAAGAGTATTTTGAAGTAAATAACAATTTACCAATTCATCTGACATTCAATTTGCATGTGGTTTGCTTGTATATGGTCATAAAATTACATTGTTTTCTACAGAATGTTCGTTGTGCGACATCAAGCTGGCGTTCCTAGTCGACTCATCTACCAAAAGCAACCCAAACGCATGGACACAGATGCTTAACTTCGTCAGTGAGGTAGTCAGGCAATACAACATCAACTCCAACTGTGTGCGAGTCGCCGTCATTCGGTACGGCAATAACGCCGACGCACCAATCCAGCTCACCTCGTACAATGACGTCAACCGTCTCGTAGCAGCCTTAGGTCAAATCCAGCCGCTTGGTGGTAGCTCGAACCTGGCCGCTGCTCTGAATCTACTTCGGTCTCAGGTATTCGCCAGTAACGTTGTCCGTACTAACACGGCACGAATTGCCATTATCGTCACCGACCAGCTGCAGTCCAACCCACAGATCACCTCTGCAGCAACCAGCGTTCGATCACAAGGAATCACCATCGTAGCTGTTGGCATCACAGGACCGGGCCGTGTTAACACCAATTACATGTACTCCATAACTTCGAACCGCTGGGCCATCCCAGTAGGCGACTACAATCAGCTGATATCTGGTGCCAGAAATACAATCGTCCAACAATATGGATGTTTTCCGTACACTACGACCCCAGCACCTACGACTACTCAAAACCCAAGTATGTTGGCTTTTCCTGACTTTTACGAGGGTCATCCCAAAAGTTTCCGGCCTCGACATATTAGACAATAATATTTTCTACAATCTATACATCAGTGAAATGTACATCCTTTACGAACTATAATGAGTCGGTTGCTGATATGACGTCGTTGTAATTTGTGACGTCATATAGCTCTAAACGGAAACGATTTGGAGTGCTAACGCAAACAGCATAGAATCAGGCTCACTGTTGCATGACAATTTTCTAGTCTGTAGCTAGGTTTACCAAAGTGAAACTCTGTGGCATCTGAATTTTGTGCAAGCCCTAACAAATACGTTTGTAAATTTCTCATTTGCATATGTGAATACACGATAGCCTACATTTGCGCTAGCCGCAAATAAAAGCATTTGAGTCAATTACGACTTCATGCAAATACGAGGGGCATTCAAAAAGTTTTGAGCCTCAATATATTGGACAAAAAATGTTTATTGTCTATATATCAGTAAAAGGCACCTACCTTGCGTATTCGTGTGAGCAGATTGCGGAAGTGGCGTCACTGTAATTTATGAAGTCATAGAGCATTAAGCTGAAACGATTTGGTGCGTTAATGCAAGCAGAATTTGAATCAGGGTGATTGTTGTATGAAACTTTTTCAGTGTGTAGCTGGATTTACCAAAGTGGAACTCCCTGGCATCTGATTTTACGAAAGCCCCGACATCTACGTTTATGAATTTCTCATTTGGGTCTGTAAATATACTATAGCCTAATCTGTGGTACCCGGAAATCAAAGCACTTTTGCCAAAATACGACGCAATGCCAATATCTGATGGTATCAGAAAAATTTTATTAAAAATTTGTTAATTTTATTAGTTGTGTTATGAGAGGCTAGTCGGAATTTGTGACTAGTTACATGGGCCCCTAATGGGCAAGGAAGTTGGGAGGGGCCCGGAAGCAAGCCCTGCATAATTTCCCCGAATTTCAGCACTGCAGTCCAGTCCAAAGTCTACAGTTACCCATCTGGCTGTTCATGAGTATGACTTTCTACACCAAGACCACCATGCATACAGCAACGACCTTACCCCCAGTGACTATTATCTGTTTTGACATCTGAAATCTTACAATGATGGTTTCCGCTATCCATGATTATAAATGACTCAAGCCTCTTTTGTTGACGCTGAAAATCAGTTCTATTTAATGCTCTGTGATGTCATAAATTACAATGACGTCATATCCGCAACCGACTCATTAGAGTTCGTAAAAGGATGTACGCTTCACTGCTGTATAGATTGTGGAAAATATTGCTGTCTAATATGTCGAGGCCGGAAACTTTAAGATGGCCCTCGTATAATGTCACTTAGCGGGGATAGAGATGCTGACAGTCACAGCGACGATTGCGCTTACACGTTGTTTGTGCAAATGTCATCATTTTTTCTTCTTGTTTTTTCTCTTATTATTACACGGTTTAAACACACGTTATGTCATTAACAGTATAGTAAAGAATCGCAAGTGTCGGACACTTCAAGTTCTACACATGCTTCGATGTACGTTGTAATACGTCATGTTTTAGTAATGCTACAGAATATATACCCGTTTGTCTGCGTGTACAAAATATCTAGAAAAAAATTCGTATTTTTTTTGGTTACTATGCGTAGAAAACGGTATTACGAACTGAACCTTCTACGTGACCATGTAAACAGGCCAGATCTGCTTTTGGCTCAAGCTTTTAAGTGGCCTGGAAATCCCGAAAATTGATGAAGTCACGAAAACGTACAAGTAACTTATTTTTGGTCAGAGTCAAAAATCAATGTCACGTGCACGCGACGCGCATAGCATAATGTTTAGACATCAAATTTGCTTTACATAGGCATATGCAGTTCAGAATCAGCAGAAATGGGGAGCATTACCAAATTTCTTACTGTAATAACTTTGGTTCTTTCTATTATGCATTGTATTTTCGGAATTATTTAACACTGTCAAGCTCAAGCGTTTCATTTTGTCGGAAAATTGTCGGCGAATTGACTTCCACGCTCGTTTGGACACGGTCAGCTGGACAGCCAGACCACGTGACTGTGGCTGCCTGGCCACGCTTCTGTTGTCAGTCAGTCAGTCTGTCTGGGTTTGCTGCGGACAGCGGTTGTGTTGAACATGTTGAGTTTTTTGTTTGATGTGCGCGATCGTGGACATTAAATGCTTCTGAGGCTGCCCGGAACGATACCGTAGTTCGGGAAGGCCTTATGTTTTACTGCTGTTTCTTTATTCTTTTTTCATTGCGAGATCTCCGAGATCCGTGGGCCGATCTTCGCGAAATTTTGCCACGTGTTCGGAAGCATGTTCATTTACAAATGCCGGTCCAAAAATTTAAGGGCCTGCCCCGAAAAAAATTTTTGGGGCGAACAACACGTTAAATTTGGCCCGATTTCGGACATCTGCCCACTTTGAGCGCGAATATCTCCGGCAAGAATCAAGACATCAACAATTGAAAACAAACTTGATCGACTGCCATCTCTTACCTGTTGGAGAAAAAAATTGATGAACTTCTGTTTACTAACAAAAACGTTTTAGACGTAGATGTTAACCTACCCAAGTTCAAAATTCGGCGCGATTTCGGGCAACTTCAAAATTTGACCGCGAATATATCTGGAGCGGATCGACATACCGAAAATCGATAACAAACATGATCGACTGCCATCACTGCCGCGTTGAACCAAAAAATTTAATGCACTTTGGTCCACTAACAAACAAGTTGCAGGCGCGAATGTTGACACAATGACACACCCTAAATCGACAATGCGCTTTTCTGCGTATGCTACTGCATTTGACTTCGGGCCACGTGACTTTGCTACCAGGTAGATTTCACCCCCCTTAATTGGCCCCCGTAGGACTTACGGCGCCGGGCGGCCTCACGTTAAGCTCTGCCACATATTTCTAGTTTTATTTTTTTGTAAGTGCATGTTTATGTAAAAAACGTAACTGAGCGTTAAGCGTTATTAGTTTACTCTTTTACAGAACAAATCTGGTGCAAAAGATAAAGGCAGAAATAGCAACTTAAACTAAAGGCGAAAAATATATAACTCGGGCATTGTGACAAACATCGACATCAATGTTTTGTGCCAAGGCTACTGCTCGGTGATCGACGTTGCATTCGTTGTTGACTCGTCATCCAAGCCGCAAAGCCAGTCCACCTGGAACCAGATGCTTGCCTTTGTCAGTACAATACTCGACCGCCTCACAATATCACAAGCCGCGATGCGAGTGTCTTTCGTCAGTTACGGCGACCGAGCTAATGTCGAGTTCCGCTTGAGCGAATACAGTGATCGCCAGTCAGCAAAGCAGCGCATCAGGAACATTAGGTACTTGGGTAGCGCAGGCAGCAACTTGCCCGCCGCTCTCCATGCACTCCGCAACCAGGTCTTCCAGACTAATGCCGGAGCGCGATCGCTGGCGCCATGGGTTGCCGTCATCGTAACTGACCGGTCACCTACCATTCGGGCACAGGAATTGGTGACCGTTGCTAGCCGGGTGCGCGGAGCAGGCATTCAGATCATTCCGGTCGGAGTGTTGATCTCGAGGCAACTGGATCGCAACATTCTCACCCAGATAGCATTTGCTCAGACACAACTGACCACTGTCAATGATTACAATCAACTGGCAGGCGTTGCTAGTCAGGTTGCCGACTGGATCTGCAACAGCCACCTTGGTAAGTAAGATGATGCGAGGCTTGCACTTTGCAGGCTTGTTAAAGACTTGTGTGTGAGAAATTGAAAATATCAAATACTTTTTTCCTGCAAACACTATGGCTAGCTTAGAAGCTATTATTAGACCATTATTGGAAGTATTAAGCGTAGCTTCGTTAAATGCGCCATAAGACACATAAAAGTGACAGTAGTGATTACGCAGTTTAAACTTCGGTTGTGAGTAAAATTATTTTTATACATAATGTTAACGTGACTTGAAATATATTTTTAATGTAGAAAAAGTGTACTGTACTTTGTGTTTGCTTTTTTAGAGAAAAAAGTTGGAATGTTTTGTTAATAATTTATTGCTGACAGCTCTTAACTCGTTCACATCATTCAGTGTGGTGTTTCGTTTTTTGACCGTCGGTGTAGCTTGTATTTTCGTTGTCGTATACTAATTGTGTTTGTTGTGTAAGTGCAGTTGGTCCTCCTGGCCCGCCAGGATCCATGGGTCCACCAGGACCACCCGGACAGCCAGGAAGAGATGGTTCTGTTGGAGCCCAAGGTGCCACAGGTACTCCAGGCTTTCCAGGTGAAACCGGCTCGTCTGGCATTCAGGGACATACAGGTAATTATTAGCTTTTACGCTTGAGCTTTATTATTTTGACTGAAGATTATAAAGTAGTGTAGGTTTATATATCTTAAAATAGTCGAATACAATATATAAACTATTGAACATACATTGACGTTCTTTGCGTATTTATTCACATTGCTGCGACTTCCTATAGTGAGCAATATTAGGCGTTTATGATGAAAGATTGCAGAGCACATAACTGAGGCTTACGTTAAGGAATTTGTCTGTGAAGGTCCGACTGGCCCACAAGGCAGCCCAGGCCAACCAGGCAGATCTATTCCAGGACCTTCAGGTGCCACAGGGTTTTCTGGTCCAACAGGGCCTCAAGGTTTCACTGGTGAGTTACGCTGTCATTACTCTGTCACTTTTTATTATTTCAGTAATTTTTAATTTTTAGGAAATTGCTTACAGTGGTGTTTATTTCATTAGTTTCTGTGTTTTTAAGCGAATGTTGTTTTTAGTTGTCTTTATGTCAAATTATTGATAAGAAATGTCAGTAGATTTTGTTAGGTATATTGTAATGAAAAAATAGAAGTTTTTTTTTATTTTCTCTTAAAATGAAAATAGAGTGATCATTTGCGCAATTTTATGACCATTTATTCGCTACGTATAAATTGATTTATAGGGCTATTTTTGTCGGCGTGTAATCGATGATTTAATTGTGCTAACCGTTGCTTTAACAAACCGATAGAATAATAATATATTAAGCCGCCTACAGTAAATAACATGCAATGCTTTACGTATGTTTTTCACTGAAACGGATACGAATAGGGTTAATGATGATTGATGAGTGACGTGGCAAGTTGAATCCTTATTAATCAAATATTCCAGTAACCGCGTGACGCGCGTGTCATCGACAATGACTACATACAGTGTACCTTTGCTAGCGCAAACGTTTTTTTTACTTTATTAACGCTAAAAAAGAAACAATTCTATGGTTTGTATTTACGTCTTATAGGCCTAATGATTGTGTGAATAATAATAGGCCTATAAAAGTTTTGATTTGTAAATACACTTTTCACGACTATTACAGTTGTCCTGCAGGACTTCCCGGCAGTCCTGGATTTGGACAACCTGGTTCGCCTGGCGCGCCAGGGTTCACAGGATTCACAGGGAATACTGGTCATACCGGACCTTTTGGACTGCCCGGTAGACCTGGTGTTCCCGGAGCTACTGGCATGACTGGTATGCACCGTTGTTTATGCTTCTATTTTTGTCATTGTCTGTGTCGTTGTTAAATAATTAATTAATTATCTACATTAACTACTACAAAAGTAAGAAAAGTTTTCCCAGCACCATAAGGCCATAAGGCGGCGCTGATCTCTGTTTCCTTAACTATCAGCCAGACTCCAGTTTATACTGCAAGACCACGGATACAGGGATAGTGCATCGCGCTGTGTGTCTGTTTACGTTCCAGCTTTTGCCGCCACGGAGGAATGGCCAAACTGAGTTAAACTTTCAACTTGGAGGAGAACTTGTTGGTAGCTTAGAGGATGTTTATAAATTGGCTCAGCAAAGACATTATCTCAAGTTGTCGCGAAAGAAATGCTGCGGTGTTAGGAAAATAGAATACAATGTAAATTAGCTTGTTCTGGCTAAGAAATAAGTTAGCTTAGTTAGGGAAAATCAGGCATATTTCGTGGTAGGCTGCGTCTGCATCGAGATAGCTACTTCAACACCAAGATAGGCCTAGACATACACTGTGTCCGGAAAAAAGTAACCCCCTAGACATCTTACAATAAAAGTGTCGAATCTGAACGAATGTAATAAAATTTTGTACCTTTAATTTCAAATAAATTGGTAAAACGATCGTTAAATTTCGTTGAAAAATACTATTTCTTAGCGGAGTTATTAATTGTTGAATGTCGATAACAAAATATCTTCGTTACCAATAGTGTAGTTACGATGAAACCAATACGACCTGAAGTCCATGGTTGTCCTTTGAAGAGACGATAACTCTATGTTTAGAAAAGACGACGGAAGAAACAGAAATGATACTGACGACGAACTCCTCCATAATGCTGAACCAATTTTTGCTCATCCTTTAAGCTACCAACAATCTCTCCTCCAAATGATAGCAAAGTGCGCTACTGTTTTGGAGCTAAGCCTGCATAGTAATTGATTCAACTGTTAGATATACGAAACAAAAACTTATACGTTGCTTTGTTTAAAAATGCAGTAGTCCGTAGTGTAGACCTATTTGATTTCAGAAATGATAACTATTTGCTTGTAGGTCCACCAGGGCCTGTAGGTCCCAGTGGTTTTCAAGGACCACCTGGTCCATTTGGAGCCCCAGGCGGCACAGGTGTCGCGGGTTTTCCCGGCTCTCCAGGCACTCAAGGCGTCACGGGATTACCCGGAGTTCCGGGTTTTCCCGGATCACCCGGACCTACTGGACCTTTTGGTGCCACAGGTCAGTGAACTCTAATGTTGAGCAGTTTAGTTTAATTTTTAAAATAAGTTGATATCTCTCAGCTTTCATTTTTTCTCATTGTACTCAGCTACAATAAAAAAGAGTACTTTTATGGACTAAAATTAACAGTTAACTGTTATATTTTTCTTATGTGTACTTATCGAGTGTTTCCCACTTTGTTCAGTCATTTACAGGGCATTTTTCGAAACTCTTTTGCTAATCGCATATATAAATGTTTTTCATATAAAACGTCACCATTTTTATTTTGGTTTTAGGTTCTAGCGGATTTCCTGGCGCACATGGCAACCCCGGGCCTCAAGGTGCCACTGGCATTCCTGGACCCCCAGGCTTCGGAAGAATTCCGGGCTCATCTGGTACAACTGGCTGGACTGGGCCACATGGACCGGACGGCTCACCAGGTATATAATCATTTACTGAGATCAGTCGCTTTATTTTATTACGTGCTATTTTTTGTTTTGATAGTCATCAAGACAGATATAGAATAACTAATAGTAAAAAATCATGGCAAAATGGGGAAAAACACGGCAAACTTTTGTGAAAATCGCAAAAAAATAACGGTTAAATCACAGCGAAAAAACGGCATCAAATCATGGGCTTGAAAATCAATATACAGTTTATAAAACTCAATATCTAGCTTTGACAACCATCATTACATGCAGTGGAAAGTTTTTATTTGTAAAATTTTGTCGCTGCAAAGCATTAAAATACATATTTTTACGATGACGTCAAGCTCACATATTGAATCAGAAAGTAACAAAGCACACACACTTTGGCAGCAGAGGCAAGAATAAATATTTTTGTTAAAATCACACGACTTCAACTACGTTGATTAAAAACTAAACATTCTTTAAAAAACGCAAGGTCACGACATTTTGGCCAAAACACTGCAAAACACGGCATTTGGCGAAAATCACGGTTTCCTTCCGTGATTTCCGTGTTTCCGTGATTTTCTACTGTCCTTATAATATGCTAGCATTGCGATGTAACAATATAGGCTTATATATGCAGAAATATCATATCTAGAATCGTATTAAGGTGCTATGTAATGATATATTAGTTTTCTTGATTGTTTGGATGGTTTTTGATATTGACAGCTACTTATTATAACAATTTGTTCGTTACAATCGGTTCGGTTTCTGTCTGTTGCTTATTGACACAATACAGGTTAAGCTTGAAAAATTACGAGCTGGACTGGGTTTAACAGATAAGCTGAATAAGTTTTCTGTCGGGATTTTTTGCCTGCATGCTTTTTACAATTTAATTGTGTCTTTTATAATCTGTGGCATTTGAAACTACAGCATTGTGAATTATTAACCAACATTTAGGCCTACAATTTTAATTGTACATTATTAACAGGTTTTCCCGGGCCAGCAGGGCCGTCAGGTCAGGTTGGTGCAACTGGACCAAGAGGTTTTCGAGGTCCTTCAGGTCCTGTGGGAGTGCAAGGCGAGACTGGAGCTGTGGGGCAGACTGGACCAATCGGCGACACAGGCGCTACAGGACAGTTGGGGTTTCCCGGAGCCCCAGGACCACCCGGTAAGTTGCCGTTTGGAGTAAAGTCCATAACATTATGTATATAAACTATAAAGTATTTGTAGTTTTGTGCAATATTTTTAAAAAAAACACACACGCAGTAGTAAAACTGTCGTATTATACGCATTGTCATCGGCGACAGAAGGCTGACTCTCTTTGGCCACCTCAGACGCCTGCCAGAAGGCACCCCAGCACGTGACGCTCTCCATCATCAGTTGAATCGATGCCAGCCACTACACCAGATCCTGGCTGGAAAAGAAAGCCTAGAAGACCAAGAAACAGCTTTTGAGAGTGACACATTTAACTGCTTAAGTGGCCTGGACAGCGGCTGATGATCGTAAAGTGTGGAGGGCGCAAAGGTCCTCCGCCGACTACACGCGTTCTGATGACAATGACAACACCCTAGTCTGACGAAATATCTGCTCTCAGTACTTCTGCGGGGATGGCTTATTTTGAGGGTTTGATACACAATTTTTCAGTGAAATGATGACATTTGAAGCAGTGCGTTAAATTGTTTTATTTCACAACACCTCGTCATTCGCGGCTGTTATGAATTTATACACGGGGCTAGCGCAAAACGTTCAAGGAATTGCGTTGGTCGGACTGGTAAAACTGAACAAGATTGTTTTAATGAGATGTTGAAAGCTGGAACTGATTTTTGTGTTTGCGGATTGTCAGGGCTACGGGTCTACAAGGCAACCCGGGTCCCACAGGTTTTACTGGATCAGCTGGACCTATGGGCCCATTCGGTGCCACAGGCAGCACTGGCTTCACTGGTTTGCCGGGATATCCCGGGCGTCAAGGCAGTCCAGGATTTCCCGGACCTCTTGGTTCTGCAGGAGCTACCGGCGAAACTGGTAACTTATTATTTTAGCGACAACATAAATATTATTTTATTTTATATTAATTTCTAGGACGAATTGTCACTGACTAGTCTCGCAGTATAATCCGAACTATTAGGTCTATACCACGGCGTAGCCTATACGTAAGTCCAATAAATCGGCAAGATATATGGATGCAAGCCTAGACCTATTGTCTAAATATCTCGTCATTTCGTGCCCAGCAACGAAGTCAGCCCTTTCTTCCTTCGTTACCTCTTTGTACATATGTTTCTTGTAGGCGCGACCGGACCACGTGGAAGCCAAGGAATGACTGGCAGACCGGGTAATCCAGGATTACAAGGTCAGCTTGGATTTACCGGATCAATCGGAGCAACTGGGGCCACGGGATTTCCTGGCACTCCCGGACTCGGATTGCCTGGAGCGACTGGTGCCACTGGGAACGTGGGAGTTCCAGGTGATACTGGTCTAACCGGCTCACCAGGATTCCCGGGAGCAACTGGCAATAGTGGGTTTCAGGGCGTTCCAGGTCGCTGTTTACAACAGTACTATAGTTTTTTTAGCATCGCTTGTTATTACTTAAATTTACGAATTTTACAATGTTGTTATATTAAGAGAAGCAGTCCATAACCAAAGCGATGTTCACCGTTCATTAACATAGGTGTGACTAGTTTTGATAGTGTAGGCCTAGTCATGTTTTTTCGATCGGTTGAGGGGTCTGGGATCTGCGAAGGGTCGAATTTTGCCGTTCTGCACGCCATTATCACAGGCCTGCGCTACAGCGCGCCTGTAATGACTCTGATACGACGATGTGTTCTGTTCTATGTGTGAGCTGTAACAGCTTTAGGACGCGTTTCGATTGTGTCACGACTAGAGTGCGATTATAGCAGTTAAAATACTTCCGGCACTGCAGTGAGAGATAAGAGGTGGTAAAATAAACGGCTTTATTCGCCGGTAGCGGTAGCAGAACGGTAGCGTCAGGACCACACACGCAGTTCAGCCAGCAACCTGTCAGCAATGTAATATAAGCCTGCTGCAGCTGAGTTTCCCACCTTGTTCTAGAAGTTATTTGAATGGATTTTTAGTCGTATTGATGGTATGTTTATTTCAGGACCGTTTGGTCTGGCTGGTGCGACGGGTGCCACTGGACAACAAGGTTTTCCTGGAGGACCTGGAACAATGGGTCAACCCGGGGCAACAGGGGCTACGGGTCCTTCTGGGTTCATGGGCAGTCCGGGTGGACCCGGTCCTGCTGGATCTGCTGGTGCTACCGGTGCTACTGGGAGTCCAGGTTAGCGAACAACACGCTTAAGCCTACTGTTACACAATAATTCATCAGCATCCTTACCTGTTTCCACTAATATGCACGTTGTGGCAAATTACCACCTTATTCCTCCATTCCTATGATTCTGGAATGAATGCGTGATTTCATTACCAAAGTTTCAAATTTGAATCATTATTTTTCCCAAAATTTACAAATGTCATCAATTAACATGATCTGTTCGATTACTTTTAAATTTACTTAATCAATAGCAAAACTCTGGTAAACGACAGGTAGGCTGCAGCTTTATTTGCTGCAATGAAATTTATTGGTAAGACTTTTTCACTGAAGCAGTTCTGGCTCATTGAAAGCGAACTATGTTGGTTGGTTTTCGCACTTTGTAATTTCGGCTATTGTTCCATGTCAACCGATGTGGCTGTCATTAGCTGTCACTTTCTATCAGCTTGCGGTGGTCGAAAACCTTCGATTTGCCATTTGATTTCTGCTCATATTTATCACGTAGTCACATTTTGAATATGCGAGACTTGTAACTGTGAATAAGCCTACTTTTGGTTTGCGTGGCAATTGTTTTTTGTTTAGCCTGTAGGGCGTCAGTAGCTTAATGCAAAAACAACACAATATCGTTCTTGTGTCGCATTCTATTGTTTTTTTCTCAAAATGTCTGCACTGCCATTGATGTTCTGGATGTGCAGGTGCGACTGGTTTTCCAGGCAGTCCGGGTGCGACTGGGTTTCAAGGTCCGCCGGGTTTCACAGGTCCAATGGGACCTCCTGGGAGTCACGGGGCTACAGGCGCCAGTGGTCGAAATGGCTTGCCCGGCCCGCCTGGCCCTAGAGGTTTTACCGGTCCTGTAGGAGACCGGGGATTTTCTGGAGCGAAAGGAGCAACTGGTTTACCAGGACCCCGGGGATTCCCGGGCGGTCCTGGGCCAACAGGCTGGACCGGACAGCAGGGAGGCTTTGGACCACCCGGTGAGACTGGAAGTCCCGGCCCACCGGGATCGTTTGGTGCTACAGGTATCAGTATATTTACCTGTATAATTTTACTTTAATTTTTGTCTTACCTGTTTCTAGAGCTATATTCAAAATATCGTATCCTATAACTGATTTAGTTGTAGATGCTGTGTATTTTAGATCACTCCGCTAGACCAGCTGATTAAGGAAATTAGCATGTAAGGTGACAGTTCCAGTTACGGCAAACGTCGATTTACTGCTTATTGTTTTAAAGTGGATGTATGACCACTATTTCTCTATAAAATATTATTAATATTGTTTTTATTTTTAAATCGTTGCATACTGCAGTCATTTCATATGCAGCTATCAGCAATATGGTCTCTATTATTACCCTCCAAAGCTCAACAAAAAAAGTAAGTAAAAAATAAAAAATATATCTAAAGTGTACAACGTCAGTGACAGTGGCCGAATCTGAGGATTATGTTTTTTTTGGTTTGTTTGTTTGTCAGCAGGATTATTTAGAAATTATGAACGGATTTGGATAAAACTTTGGCCAATGGTTGTGCATCGTTCAAGAAAAAAGTGGTCAGATTTTTATGACAATCCGGATTCTAGATCATGTACAGAGTTCGTTTGTATTTGCCAAGTGGCGTCAATATTCTCGCGAAGGTTTAAGATCTCTGATCGCTTTTCATTTGGTTCTGTATGCTACAGGCGCCACAGGTTATCTTGGCGGCCCCGGATCCACGGGGGCGACTGGAGTGACTGGTTCAACTGGTAGGGAAGGAGCACGGGGTTTCCAGGGCCAGCCGGGAACCGCTGGATTCACTGGATCATCCGGGATACAAGGATCTACAGGTATCAATGGTTAGAGTGCAAACAATTTGGGGTCTACGTCTCAAACTCAATCCAAAATATTATGCGTATAGAATAAAAAACAGCAAAACTGCACACTGGAGCGCCGTAAACAATATGCAAAGTCCTAGATGTGTGTTCTGCCAGTAATATTTTTGGCTGGGGCGAAACTCTTGGTGGCAGTTTTTCGGGGCCACGGACCGAGTTTCGGTGCGTTTCGGCTGACTTCGACCACTGTTAACAATTGCAGCTAACAAAAATGACTGCTACAATCATCGACGTTTTAATAATATTAAAACATTATTACGTTTGTTGGTTTTGAAGTGATAAATTTCAACAAGTACAAGCTCATTATTGACTGTGCGTGTCGCATTATTTGCAGTAAACTAAGTAACTACTAAAAGTTTTTACTTAATTTAGCGGTTTATAAAAATTACAAATATGTATGATGTTCCAGAGAGACTATGATATGCTGGTACCGGCCATAGTCACTCAGTCTTTACCAAGATGTCCAGAAATTACTTGATAGCAAAAACATTTTGCAGTTTGAACAGTGCAGTTAGTTAAATATTTAAACAAAACATGGATATTGGCAACATATTAATGCAGGTCAAGACGTGAATAGAGTTTTTAACATTAGGTCTAAACATAACAAAATGACTACCGGTATCTCTACGTGCTTCAGGTGGTATTAGTGTAGGTCTTACACTATGCATGTTCTGTGCATTATAATTCCAGTAAAATTGGAACATTTGGCTTGCAGGTTTCACCGGTCCTCGGGGCTTCAGAGGTCTGACTGGTTTTACCGGTGCTACAGGAAGTCCGGGATTTTCCGGTCGTGTGGGATATCCCGGTTCCACGAGAGCTACCGGAGCCAGTGGACCGACTGGACCAGCTGGCCGTATAGGAGACCCAGGTGCAGCAGGATTGCCTGGAAGCCAAGGTGACTTTTCTTCGCATGTTTCCGGTTTTTTCCGAATAACTTTTACCATAACTAGATGGTCAATTGAATTTCATCATCATGTTCGTTTATTTCAAAGTTCGACACACTGAAAACTTACGATCACGTTATACTTAAAACGGGCTGACAAGTTGCAAATACAACGAATGAGAAAATTACCATTTACCAGCTAAGACAACTTGAACAGTTAATAGCGGTAGCCTATGTAAACAACACTCGTTATGAAATTACTGTTTTGCCTAGGTTTGAGTTACTTTTTTCTCCGAGTTTAAACTACGCTAGTCCTTATGTTTTGCGATTTCTGTTACAAACACTGTTTTGCCAGTCTGACTTAACTTGCTAGTTGTGACTGCATTATCTGTGTTATTAAATGATGATGACTTTAATGATGGTGTGATGTGAAGGTAAACCTAGTTTTCAAAGTTTTGTGCAACTTGAAAACCTATCCCTACTTTATATTTTTGAATTTTTTTATTTTGGGTTTTTTCTTAAGTTTCGTTTTGCAAACCACTGGTTATCTTTGTAAGTAGGTCTGGTTTGATTGATTAATTTGCCTTATTTGTTGACAACAGCGTCTCTTGTTTGGTTGTTGCTTCTAAACAGGTTTTCCCGGAGCGACTGGTCCAGTAGGTCCTGTTGGCTTTCCCGGACCCGCGGGATTTACTGGACCAGCCGGACCCCCGGGTCAACCAGGCAGTCTTGGATTCCAAGGTCCAGCTGGAGCGACTGGGGTACTGGACCGCAAGGCAATGCTGGCTTTCCAGGAGAATTTGGTGGACCCGGTAAGAACGTTAAAAGATGATTTATAGCTTAAAGTTAGGGTGTGTATTTACTATACTGAAACCCATTGTGATACAGTAAAGGTAAACTAGACACTTAAGCAGTAAGAACACGCGCAAGTAACTTGTAGTAAGTGTTAGACCGACCCTTTTGTTGTTGTTATGTTGCCGTGCCGTCTTGACGAAGTTGTATAGACCATGCGATGCCAGAGCGCTCTGTCCTCTGAAGCCCTGATGAGTTGCAGCCAGCTGTGTTGGGCTCACGTTGTCCTTCCACGATTCACATAAATTTATCCATATACTCCAGTCTCTAACGCTTTTTGCTTTTCTTTTCAGTGTTTTTAGTCACCGCGGCGCCAGATTTTTAAGACTATGCCTTTTCATGACATGACTCAGAGAAACAAGTTGCCGTTGACGGATTCTTTTTACTAATGTTTTCTGTACCCCCTGCAACTTAATTTCAAGCAAGTAAGAAATATATTTAAATATTTTTTTAATACTTGATGTATTTAAATATTTCACAACAATGCTATACCTATCCCCTGGCGCTCGTCCACCGTCCCACTTTTTCAGGGCTTTCTCGGCCGTTGTTTTACAGTGCTATGCATTGTCGTTGTTTGACATTGCGTGTAGGTTTCACGGGCTGGACAGGGCGACCCGGGTCTCCTGGACCTCAGGGGTCCCCAGGACCACCAGGGGGACCGGGATTTCCCGGATCTACTGGATTTTCCGGCTACATTGGGGCGACTGGTGCCTCTGGACAGCGGGGGTTCACTGGAAGTTCTGGAGCAACTGGAGCCACTGGATTGCAAGGTGGAACGCGGATAATATTGCCGTAATCTCGCGTTATACGACAGTTACATGTGCGTCTATCAGACATTGTGGGTTAGCAGGCTGTTGGGACAAAATTGGTTTTTACCACGCTGTCTGCTTAGCAGTTTTTGCTTTTTAGTAAGGCTGATTTTTTTTATTTAGAATCAGTTAATTTAAGTAATAAATTAATTATTTAATCAGTTACTTACTAATCAATCAATCAGTCAATCACTAAAGCAGTCAGTTGATTTGTTTAAAATCAGAAACAGCAAATGACATGCATAGAACAAAAGAAAATGACAGAACAAGACAAACGACATTTACAGTCGCCCGAATAAGGGTATTTTCTACCCAGTAACAGTTTTAGGCTTATTTTCATAAACTGTGCGAAAGTTTCGCTAATAAGCTGATAATTGCCATATTAAACCAAGAACACTAACTGTACTTCAGAATGTGACTGTCTGTTTTTACATTTCCTGCACAATTCGCTATCACTGAAGTGAATTTTTCTTGATAGACAGATTGAATAATTTAAGGAATTTGGTGTATTAATCAGTGATATTTGTGCATTCTGTGCTCAGGTTCGCCGGGTCAGATCGGTCCCCCAGGCTCAGTGGGTTTTCCCGGTGGACCGGGATTCACTGGTGATACGGGAGCACCAGGCTTCGGTCAGCCTGGCCCTGCAGGGGTACCTGGGACCCCAGGCAGTCCTGGTGGACCCGGTCCCATGGGTTCTACTGGTGCGACTGGAATCACTGGCGCCACTGGAGCGCCCGGAGTCGGAGTCCAAGGTTTGTATTAAATGCAGAGTTATTTTAGTTCTGAAAATCATTTTAGTTTAAGTTTCTATACAGTATCTGAATTATTTTCAGTTATAGTTTCTATCAGATAGCTTCGTTCCATCCACCCATCCTATGCCTGCATCACTATGTTCCACAACTTTGCGCATTATCCAGTCGATGGCAATTGCAAACAACAGTGGTGACAGGATGCATCCTTGGCGTACACCTGTTGTCACTTGAAACTATCCGCTTGTATGTTTCTGCTGCTAAAAAAACTTTTTAGTCAAGTGGGCTGCAAACCCACTGTAAAACCTGTCTTTCAGGAAAGGGTGCGTGAGCTGCCTTGCCCTCCGTCTTCAGGAACTTCTCCTTTGTGCCACACCATCAAAGCTATCTGATTTAGACTTTGCAGATGATATCGCACTGCTTGAAGACTCTCTCCACAATATGCAGCAACTCACTACAGCATTGGAAGAGGAAGCTAGTAGAGTAGGACTATACATAAATCCAGACAAGTGCAAGGTGATGGTATCCAGTACATGGAGTGGGTCAGCAGACGTTCCTGTCCAGGGCTGTACAGTAGAAGTGGTTGATGAGTTCTGTTACCTGGGCAGCTACGTAGCGCGCAATGGCAGCTGTGAGAAAGACGTAAGAGTGCGCATTGGTAAAGCAGCAGCCATATTTGGCAAGATGAAGAAAGTCTGGAGGAATAAGCATATGAGTCTGGAGACAAAGCTGAGACTGTACGATGCACTAATTTTGTCGACTCTCCTTTATGGCGCGGAGTTATGGCCTCTTTCTGTCACACTGAACAAAAAATTGGAAGCAGCCCACCACAGGTGGCTAAGAGGCATTCTTGGCATCACCTGGAGGGATAAAGTCACGAATGAAGAAGTACGGAACAGAACAGGAAAAACACTGATCGAGAAGGTGATCCGAGAAAGAAGAATGCGATGGCTTGGTCATGCCATAAGAATGGATGAAGCACGCATCCCGAAGCAAGCACTACAGTGGGAAGTTGTCGGATTCAAGAGAAAACCTGGCAGGCCAAGGACAAGCTGGAAAGGTGTAGCAGAGAAAGACCTTCAAAGAATGGGACTCACCTGGGAGGACAGCTCAAGATAGACAGACATGGCGTCAACGTGTGGCCCTGTGCATCCAGGATGCAGGATGAACCAAAAGTGTCTCGGCTCTTGACGTGCAGAATTTCAGCGATCTAGTGCAAGGGGAACATCCTTAAATTTGAGTTGAACTGGCATAACCCCTCTATTAAACAGTGATCATCTTTTGTTATTCTACCCTTAGTCTACATATCCATGCACCATTAAATGTTTAAGACAGAAAACTTCCTGTGTAAACACAATATTAGGTAATAGTGTCGTGACAAAGCATTGCTGCAAATATCTAAGCAAGGGTGCAATTGTTTTGAGTAAACTTTATAACGTTGCACAATGCACGTTGGAAAATATAGCATCAGTTTTGGAAGTGGTATGTTTTGCTAGGTAGTGTGATTACATAATAAAGGCGAGGTGTCCAGCGTAATTCTACTTTTATGCGTTATGAATTTCTTGTTGTTACAGTGAAAAAATGGTTAAAATAAGTGTACACTTGCAAAAGTTTTCGCAAAATGTAATCTGGGGGACCGTTTTTTATGGAACACCCTGTCACTACTGCAGTACGTAGCACATGCTTTGTGAACTGTTTTTGGTTAAACTTGTTAGTGCTGTATAGTTAGGCAGCCGACCTAAAGGCTGCGTTACAGGTCTTGTCCGTCTGTTTGGCTGGTCGTCTGAGGCTTCTAACAGGAAAATAAAAAGGCTTAGGAAAACTGAAATTGGTGCAAAGATTTCCAGGGCAAGAATGACCGGTTTGCCAGTTTCCCGTTAAAAAAGGTCAAGTATGTTAATGCTGACAGACACTTAATGTCGACACCATTAAAAGCCCATTTGTTTAAAATATCACATAACTTATAACTGCATTTGCTTATCGTGGCCCTGTTTGCATAACGACAGTAATTTTTGTAATCTGTCCTTGTAGCTATGCTTATGGCAGGATAAATTTGTCATTTGTAATAATAATAATAATAATAATGGGTACTTCCGGTGTGTCTGGTTTTATCTGGAAATTTTGACTATTGCATGGTATTGTACACCGTCTTGAAGCAGTGGCGTTCACGGCTGTGTTTGAACAGTAAACTTGTAAAATGTCTCAGTGTAATATTTTTCAGGGCTATTTATGGTTTTACAACCAAATGATGTGGTCGTGTATGCCTAGGCATAAAAATTTCAGTGCTTCCGGTTGCTCTCTGTCACTAGACAAGAAATTTGAGCTAATGCTCACGAGACTCGCGAAAGCCTATAGCAGTTCCTGATCGCAAATTTTCTTAGTCTGTTTCCAGCCATTTTGTGCCACAGCCGAAGATCGCAGAAATCAATAAAACCTTTTATTTTGGGAGTTCAGGGACTTTCAGAGTCGTTGATACGACGTAAAAGCTCGTCACTAGTGCTTGTTGCGATAGGCACTATGCCCATGCCTATCTGCAGTGGTTTTCACGAAAAACTGGCCAGTAGCGGTAAACTAACGACATTTATGGCGGTATCGCTCTTTGACGTCCTCATGCCCAGGTTTTCTTGAACCCAGAAAATCGAGACTTAGACTGCCGAAATCTACATTCAATGCTGAAAATTTTATACGCAGCTTGTCCTTTAGCCTATTGATTTTGGTGCAATTCGCTCTTGAAATGTGTCTCGCAGCCCAATATCGCCAAAAATACCACAAAAACCTTTATTTTGGTGTTCAAGGTGATCCAACGTCATTGCTCTCGGTGCCAATCAAAAACCTGTGTACGACTTCCTATTGGTGACTAATAGTTACATAGGCCCTATCTCGCACCGTTTCTGAGATACAGCGACTTACTGGCTGAAAATCGCAAATTTTTCCCACATCCCTCTCATTTAGCGCCCTCGTTTGGGGTGACCCTCTTCGAATTTATGGAAAAGCTTCACGGATCCTGAAACCAGAGTCTTACAAGCAGCCGACGGTAAAGATTTGGTGATCCTAGCTTGCACCGTTTTTTTTGACTGATTCACTTATGTGACGGATGGACGGACGGACAGAATTGTGATGGCTAAGACACGCTACAGCAGTACTTGCTGTCGCGGGTAAAAACCTCCGTCCCTAAAATACATTTTTCTTTGATTCATAAAATATCGGTACACATCGTGTCATCAAATGAAAATAACTTATTTCCCGATCCCTGCTTTTTGTTGGACTGCAATCAGAAGCACTTGAATTTTGATGACTCATCATTTGCAAAGTTTGGTATTCACAATCTGAGCATCCATTATTAGTGAAGCGAGTGTGTCAGAAATTAGGCAGCATACGAGCCCCCCCCCCAATTTAAATTTCTGGCTACGCCACTGAATTGGGGACCTTGTCTTCCTTTCCTTTGCCTTCAATTCCATTTCCTCCGCTCTATACCCTTCCCTTTCTTTCCCTTTTCCCTGCCCCTTTTACTTTACTTTTACTCCCCTTACAAGTAGTCCCCCTAGAACGCTCACTTTACTTTTTTTGCAACATTTAACCCCAAGTCAGACATTTATTACCTCGAAAAAAATTAATTGCGACAGCTAAGAGAAAAAAGTTGCAAAAAGTTTGCATGCACGAGGACTCAAACCCGGGATCTTTCGGGCGGCAGATGCTCACGCTACCAATCGGCTATGCAGGGGCTCTCGGAAGACCTTTAAAATTACCATACAAAGAACGGTTGATTACTTCAATCTTACATACACTAAAATACAGAAGGTTGCGTGCTGACACGATTGAGGTTTTTAAAATACGGAATGACGTTTATGATGCAAAAGTCGCACCTACAATACATTTCAATAATACTTCAGTAACTAGGAGTAACAAATTCAGATACCACAACGAAACATTTACTCACAATTTCATACAATATTTTTTTTCTGCACGAATTGTTAATATCAGGAATACTTTACCTAATTGGGTAGTTGATGTACAGTCTATTGATATGATAAAATTGCGGCTAGATAGATTTGGACCGCCGAATTAACTGGGAGGGGAGACAGATCAGAGTTTATCGAAAAAAGTTATTAGATTATTAGTAGAATCAGTTATATCGTGATACGGATATAGAGACACTTTGCGTCTATCTGCATCCGCTTGTCTACATTACTGATTACTGTACGGAATTTTCAGCACTGAACGTAGATTTTAGCAGTTTTAATTTCAGCTCTCTATTTTCAAGAAGTCCTTACGTACGGGCCGTTTGGGTACCGGTAGCCCTTTTAAATGCACGATTTTAGCTAGGTACTATATCCACTAACTTCGCATGATAACGGTTGTAAACGTAAACAAACATAGACTTGCTGCTTACAGTAACGAGCACTGTCGACGATGCTGACGATCGATATATTAACATTTTCCGGATGTATAAACATTGATGACCTCGAATGACCTTGAAATCTAAGATAGCTCGATTTTGGTAAAAAAAATTTTTTTCGCAATTCAAGGTTACGACAGTAGCGTAGCTAAGGGACAGGGGGCCCAGCCCCCCAATCCTCCAGACAAAACAATACGTTTAAACTGCTCGAAATTTGCCAAATCGGTCAGTTTATTTTGGAGAAACTAATTAAAATCGTTGCCGCCAAATGTCGTCTTTAAAGCTAAAGTGCACAAAACTCAATTTCGTCTGACAGCGCTCCCCAGTCCCAGGCTTGCCGTGGATATGAAATTTCCCATCCATATCCATATCCACAGATTTTCCGTGGATATCCATGGATATATCCATGGATATCCGTGGATATATCCATATCCACAGACGTCTAACCTGCGTGCATGCAGCCCGCAATTTTTGCCAAATACAGCAGTGCAAGAGTGTTTATCCCCCGTAAAACATGACACAGATATTTCTCACTTTGAATTGTTAAAAATAAACAAAAATTTAAAAAAAAAACAAACACACATTAGCATTATCTTAGTTTAATATTTCCCGAGTTTCATGAAAATCTACATAATTTTATTACCCCTGTTTCTGGAGTACGATATGTCGCGTGTCTGTTGTCTGTCTGTCCGTAACGTATGTACTGTGGCTAAACGGTACGTCGTAGGGAGTCGGCGATGGTATTATTGGATAGGGCGACGGCGACTTTACATAGGCTGTCAAAAGTAACCACTTTTCTATCTGCAGCGGTTTGGCTGCAATTTTGAATGCAACATTGCTGCCTGCAGCCGTCACCCACCGTATCGTATCCCTATGTTGATTTTAGAGTTCGATAAAACAGTGTCACCATGGCGTGAATAAGACTGTAGTCACTCTGGGAAATTGCTTTCTTTCCGCGACCTGAAGTCGGACTCTGGCCTTCGGACATAAGGGAGAGCCTACGGTCGGCACACCACAGCAACAGCTGGGATTCTTGTTTTCCAAGACGCAGGTTGCATTTATGTACGACTATAAATACAGGGTGGAGTGGACGCTTTTGGAGCGCTCTTGGTTTGAACTTCCTACTAGCATTAAATATTTTAGTAAGCAGAAAAAACGTTTGATAAAAATTATAAACAAACTCACAAATAAATAACCTTTTGTTGCTAAACGAACAGTATTAAAGCATTGAAAATTGAGATCTGTTGCTGTTGTAGTACTGATAAATTAATTTAGGCTGATTAAATAATAGCGTGCTGATGACAATGATTATTCATTTGACTCAGTAACGTAAATAAGAAGGAAAATGCAAAGTAAAAACGACAGACAAGAACAAGTAATTTGAGCAAAGCTCACGAGACGCGCGAAAGCCTACAGCAGTTCCTGTTCGCAAGTAATCGTAGTCTATCTCCATCCATTTCGTCGTAATTCAGACTTTCGCAGCCAAAAATCGCCAAAAAATCACGTTAAATCAATATTTTTAGGATTCAAGGTCATTCAAGGTCATCGATGTTCATGAATCCAAAAAGCCTGTCACAAGTGCTTGTTATGATAAGCAGGATGTCTGTGCCTATCTGCAACCGTGTTCATGCTACACGTGATA
>Ga0209367_1000541_pt1 | contig 38579 bp, 24 predicted proteins | sample WorMetLIZISLAND2_FD_187412 | JGI IMG/M metagenome (GOLD analysis project Ga0209367, IMG submission 187412) | Marine gutless worms symbiont microbial communities from Max Planck institute for Marine Microbiology, Germany - Olavius geniculatus... ...
TGGGTTACGGAAGGTGGGAACCTTGGTACAGCTGACTGGGGTTGCCTAGCCGGCCGCTGCGCCAGCCTGTGTCTGCAGGCTGCACACGGTGGCCGTGCGGCAGGCGGCTCTGGTTAGTGACGAAAGCCCATTAGAGGCGTGCGCATGCTCGCCACGATGCGCTATACAAATTGACGACCTTTACCTTTACAGACAAACAAACAAAGTCTGGCAAAAACATAACCTCCTTGGCGGAGGTAATAAATTCTATATAAAACAATGAGGATTACCAATTTACGGAGGGTCAGCCTGCTGATCTTAATACGCAGAATACAACCTATCAGATACGGGTTCTGGCCAACGATCTGCTTGCCTCTTGTAAAAAATGTCGTATAAACGTAACTTACAGCAACTAAAAATGTTCTCGCACTTCGATCGGTCGTCGTGCGTTTATAGACGTCATTAATATTCATGATGCGTACGCGTGCGTTGCGTTGGATGGAAACCCCGCTTTACATCCTTTAAATTCGGTTATCGTGCAATAAATATTCTAGGCGTTCTTTTCCTGTTTATTTTTTTGATTCGAAGCTGTAAGTAGCTGAAAGTATATTTTAATCATCAACAATCGGCGTGTACTATGTAACTTAGTTGTTTAGTATGATGCCATGTCACTTGTCAACGCTTTATTTTATCTTAGACGTGCTTTTGGCTCCAAGTATAGCCTCGCCGATTACTCGTACTTGCTGATTACTCGTCACTGATGGAAGGGTTCTGCCCAGTGAATTATGGCTGTTTCGCCCCTTTGCCAGTTCGCCTCCTGGCTCATTCGCCACCTGGCTCTTTCGTTCTCTTCCTTTTTCGCCCCCTAGCTTATTCGTCTTCTGGCTGTTTCGCCCCCTGGCTTTTTCGTTTCCTGGCTCTTTCGCTCTCTGGCTTGTTTGCCTTCTGGCTTATTCGACCCTCACCCTGGACGATTCGCCCCTTCGTTGAATATACCCGTGATTCGTTAATGCTACCTTTGCTACATTGCTACATGGTCTCACGTTGTCCGGTCTCACGTTGTCCAGTCTCGCGATGTCAGGTCTCGCGATTTCAGCGTCCCCGATCCACTATGCAAGTTCATTGTTTTGTAATTTGATACGTTTTACTGCCCTGGTGCGCAAGAACTGGAAACTTGAGCTACTGGTACCTTGTATTGGTAATGTTATTTTTGTCTTATTTTTGTGTTTGTTTTTGTCGTTGCAGTTCGTACACTATAGTAGCTACTGGGCTTGGATTGGCATACTAAACATGGCCAAGTCAAAGAACCACACTAATCATAATCAGAGTAAGTTCATGCAGTTATTGCCAGTTATTTACTGACATTGGTACACAGTTTTGCTTATAGCAGTAACATTGCCTTTATCGTTGGCATCGCACTAGCTTGTCAGACTCATGTTACAGTTGATGTGCATGGGCGTAGGAGCCATGAGGGGGGTGAGGGGGCAGCCATTCCCCCTCCCGGATTAGGGCAAAATGCGGTGAAAAATTTGGGCAAAAAAGAAAAAAAGAAGTAAGAAAAAAATTTTAAAATATGGGACAGAGAAAGCAAAAATAAATCGTCTAATGTGTATACCCGGTACTGCAGCTGTGTGTGCAGGTTTCCTTGAAGAGGGGTTCGAGACCTAGACTGTTGAAATCTACGTTTAATACTGAAAGTTTCATATGCAAATTGTTCTGGTTTAGCTCTAGTGATATCAGCGCAGTTCACTCTTGAAGTGGGAGTCACAGCCTGAAATCGCAAAAACGAAAGTCAATAAAACCTTTATTTTGCTTTTCAAGGTCATACAAGGTCATTGCTTTCGGTACCAAACAAAAGTGCATGTACGACTTCCTATTAATGATTAATAGTAATCTTGGTCTTACCTCACACCGTTTTTAAGATACAGCGACTTAGGGCCTATTTGATAAAAATCACAAATTTTTCTGCCCCTCCCCCTTTATTTAACTGTTTTGGTTAGGATGATTCAGTTCGAATTTTCAGAAAAGCTTTATGGATCCCTAAACTAGAGTCTTTTACAAAGCTTAGGTGAAGGTTTCGTGATACTAGCGTGCACTGTTTTGATATAGTTGCAGTGATGAGTTTCGCGCCTACAATTCGAACTTCTGTTTTGACATATGGCGCGTTACAAATGCAGACTGCTTACTTACTTACGGACAGGCGGAGGGATAGCCAGACGTCTTGACGTTAGCTAAGACGTGTGGCATTACAGTGCTGTCACGCATAAAAGCATTGCCAGTAATGTATCCACAGGTAGCGGGGGCACTCAAGTTGTACACTTTTTCCCAGAAAATTTTTGATTTTTTTGGTGTCAATTTGCTGTGTTTGGGTACATTTTGACACTATTTCAAGAAGAAATTAGCTTAAAGTTCCACACTAGATGATCGCCATTTCTAGTCTCCTGAGATGCCATTTTTCCAGTGCTCCCTAGAGCCACGTCATGACTGAAAAATATTTGCAGGGACGGATCATCCATGAGGCTGGTGAGACTGAAGTCTCAGGGTCCGGGCCCCGATAGGAGCCAGGACAGCGGACCCCGAAATTTGTAGACAGTTGCGACCTGCGAGTTCTGTACAAAAATTTTTGGCAATTCTGCTTACCACAGTTTAATTTTTTTTCTGCTCGCTTCACTTGCAGGTTATTTGTACCTTCACTTTTTAATTTGTTCCGCCGCCTTTGTTTGCCTTTTTGTTTAAGGAAAAAGGGTAGCAGTACAAAAAACTAAAATAAAGTCAATATTGCAAATTTATATATACGAGGGGCCCTCAGTCGCTTTCAAGTCTCAGGGCCCGAATGGACCATGATCCGGCTCTGAATATTTGGGCAAGTTGCTTTCCTCTGCCCCCCTAAGTGAAATAGTCCCCCTACACCTATGTTATTATGAGATCATTGGGGCATAATAACCTCAGACAATCTTTCTCATATAAAATTATTTGCCTATGTCTCCAAGCAGTTATTGTGTTTAGCACTTGAGAAGCCAGGACTATAGTTGGTTTTGGCCAGGAGCTACAGAATCTCACATCACCCTGGATTAGTATTTTTATGCGCGAAAGCAGCTACTGCTTTCAGCGCGTCTTAGCTATCGCAATTCTGTCCGTCCGTCCATCCGTCACACAGGTGGATCAGTCAAAAATGGTGCAAGCTAGGATTACCAAATTTTTACCATCGGCTGCCCGGAAGACTCTAGTTTCAGAAACTGTAAAGCTTTTTCATTAATTTGAAGACTGTCACCCCGATCGTGGGCGCTAAATGAAAGGGGGTGGGAAAAATTTGCGATTTTTGTCTATAAGTCACTGTATCTGAATAACGGTGTGAGATAGGACCTAGGTTACTATTAATCACTAATAGGAAGTCATACATTGCCACCGAATTCAATGACCTTGGATAATCTTGAACGCTATAATAGGCGTTTTTATGGATTTTTTGGCGATGCTGAAACCAATTAAGATAGACATAGAGAAGCTGCATATGAAATTTTCAGCATTGAACGTAGATTTCGATGGTCCAAGTGTTGATTTTCTAGGTTCAAGGAAACCTGCACACGAGGGCATCAAAGAGCGGTATCCCTCGTAAAAGTCGTTACTTTACCATTGTTGGCCAGTCTTTCGTGAAAACAGCTGGAGATAGACTGACAGTTTGTGAACAGGAACTGCTATAGGCTTTCGTGCATCTCGTGGGCCTTAGCTCAAATTTCTTGTTAGTAGCTGGTGTCAGGAAAGCTCTGTACACAATTATTTATGAAGATTTTCTCAAGACAGAATGTTTGTGTACCAACAGTGACAAGCATGTATTGTTCGGCATTTGACCACACAAGATATAGTACTTAAGCAAAAGCTGGACAGTACCAACTAGAGTTAGCAGTTGTGTCCACTTTACTCTGCATGTAAATGTGATGTTAGATTAGTTCCGTTAACAGATACTGTTGTTTGTGAGTATGTGTTCGACTGGTCATTCGTGCTGCAGCTACTTAGTGACAATTGAGAAAGTTTGTTTCTGCTTTTGGTTTGTACTGTAATTTGTAAATGTATGTGTATAGTTGATTGTCAGATTCATTTTATATGCATACTAGTAGACCCAGTATGGAATTCACTTTCTTCCATATTGGGGGGATCGATGTATGCAAAAGTAATTTGTTATTTGAATGTTGATTGCTGCTGATAGTTGATAGTAACATTTGCTATCAGCTTGAACAGTTAACATACATAAAATAATCTTTGATGCAAAGTTGTTCGCAGCAGATATTTTCGATGGAAGTTATAGAATAATGAGGTGATAAATTTTGTAGGCAAGAAACAACATCGAAATGGTATCAAGCGACCCAAGTCACAGCGATACCCATCATTGAAAGGGGTGAGTACTGCTTTTATGCTAGGCTTATAGCTGGTATTGGTATTCGTTTACTTATTTTATTTGACTAATATTTCATAATGCACATTATTATTAACTGTTAAAACTTTAGTATATACCATGTGCTACGAAAAAAGTTTCGCTTTAAGTTTTGCATGCCCAAAGTTTTTTTTGCTAATTGCATAGCAACCTCATTACATTTTAATGCAAAATTTTCACACACTTGTTACTTGTTTATATTCATGCAGAGTTGCCAAATGGCACATCATTATCTTTAACTACAACAAAGTTATTAATATTTTACTTTTAGTATATCATCATTTCTCACATTATTGTTCTGTTAGTGCCTGAAGCCTATTGGTTGAGTGAGAGAGAAAAGGCATCTGGTTTGATGTAACACTTCCCATCGTGCTAGAGTTACTTGCCAGAATTTCCTGGCTAAGGCAAATTAAAAGTGGTAGTGAAGTTACAGAGATGCATTTTTTATTTGATGTCGTCATAATTTGTCCCTCAGAAATGTTAGATTTTTCAAGTGAACCACTCTCATCTATCAAATGGAGTGCATGCATATAATCAAAAGGCAATCGATTATTTGTGACAATTGATCAACAGATTTTGTTGCTTTTTAGATCCATGTTTTGTGCTTACAGATCCATGCTATATCATAGTTGGGGATGTTAATGAGGCTAGATTATGGTGAAAATGAGAAATGAATAAGAATGTGACCGTGAAATTTGCACTTGAGACTGTCTCAAGTGGCCTTAAGAAGTAACATCCCTGTCTAGAGTAGTCCTAAGTACCTTGAAACTGGTCAGTTGTCTAGTAAGTGGAGTACATGTAGAGTCAGCAAGTGAAACATTAGCTGCATTCTTGATGGCCTAATGGTTTTGGTTAGTTCATAAATAAGTATATCATAAATACTCTAATTTCGTGCCCGAGCATACCATGGTCTGAGTGCAGTAGCTGTTAGCAAAGACATTATAATTTCTGTTGACAGCATGGCAGATGTAAACTTTGAAAGAATTTTGTTTTGTTGTATTGAGATTGAAATTAGAACGTTATTAATGTTATTAGAACGAAATTAGCATTATCTATGAACTAACCAAAACCGTAAGGCCATCAAAAACTCAGCTATTGTGTATTTGACATTGCTTGCAATGCACTGTGCAGGTTGATCCAAAGTTTCTGCGCAACATGCGATTTGCCAAGAAACACAATGTGAAGCACCTGAAGCAGAAGAAAGTTTAACTGATTGCCACTCTGTGACAGACTAATGTTTTGACTAAATGTTTTATGCATACAGCATTGCCTACTTATGGTTGTTATTATTAAATGCTGTACTGCGCTTCATTGTGTTGGTACATCAGTAGAAGTAGAAACAGTATGAAATGTCTCTACCATACTTATTCTCCTAAAAAAACTCATAAGTAACATTCAAGTGTAATTGCAGTTATACACCATGGTTCATAAAAAATGTGTCACTTTTATTTTTTAAATAGCTTCACAAAACATTGGTCGTTTTCAATCATTTTTGGCATGCGACACTAGGAAAAAATGTGACGCAAATGACTATTAATTTTGGTCACCTCACTTTAATACTGTTGCTACAATATCTTGAAAAATGCAGAAGTCGTAGTTTGGCCTTTTACAACAATAATTTCATACTGGATAGTGCATGCATTGGCTCAGAATTGATTAACTGAAAAAGTGACAAACATGATTGGCAACTATTGTATCTCAAAAAGTCACACATGACACATCACATTCTCTTTATTACAGCATGTGCTCAAAATGTCTTTCTCCAGCACGAATGCAAGCGGGAAACATTGACACCACTCGCAAACAGCAGGCTCTACAACCTGCATTTCACAAGGTAATGTAGTGACAGTATTAAGTGAGGTGGCCAACAGTACAGTCATTCTTTGATGTTGCAGGCCAAAAATTATTTAAATCAGCCAATGCTGCACGGAGCTATTCAAAAAATAGTGGCACGTTTTTTAAGGACCATGGTGTATGTATGTGGTTTGGTTTTAATGATGATTAATTTAGCCACATTTTTGAAGCTTTTAATTAAGCGTGTGCTGTATTGTCACTCGTGCAAACTGCAATGTTTCCTGTAGCAGATTTGTGGCAGTAATAAGTGGAATTTCTCAGAAGGCCAAAATTAATTTTTAGCTGTTAAATTGATGTACAGTACGGCTGCAGTTGTCTTCAATATGTGTTTACTTTCTTGGTGTCATTTTTCTTCGATCGATGCTGCTTTTCAGTGGTTTGATGCCTCTGGTTGAATGACAGAAGAGCAAAAAGTTCTGCCACCAGAATTCCTAATGTTCACTTTCTTGTTAAAGTCCTAACCTAGCGTAATTGTTGACAAGAAATTTGAGCCAATGCTCACGAGACACGCGAAAGCCTATAGCTGTTCCGGTTCAGTAGTTTAGCTAAAAATTTGGGTGTTCACGCTAAGTTAATATACAAATACCAAATTCTCTATCTGGATCGCATAACGATAGTAGCATGGTGCCACCTTGTGAATGATATAGACTTGTGTCGCCAAAAAATCCATAAAACCCCCTATCTTTGGCGTTCAAGGTCATTTAAGGTTATTGAATTCGGCGCTAATCGAGAGCCAGTTATCTCGCATTGTTACTGAAATACAGCGACTTATTGGCCAAAAGTCGCAAGATTTGCCAACCCCCTCATTTAGCGCCCTCGTTCGGGGTGACCCCCTTCGAATTTATGGAAAAGCTTTACGGTTCCTAAAACTAGAGTCTTCCAAACAGCTGATGGTGAAGATTTGGTGATCCTAGCTTGCACTGTTTTTGACTGATCCACCCGTGTGACAGACAGACAGACGGAGGGACAGAATTGTGATGGCTAAGACACGCTGAAAGCAGTAGCTGCTTTCGCGCGTAAAAATGAGCCAGTTAGACAGCAGCTAAATGTGTGCTGAAGGCAGTTAAAGCAGTGCGTAGTTTGCAGATGCATGCATTCCAATAGCTTTTTTGCTGTGTCTTCCATAACTACGCATGATTGGCATTTAAGCATTTAAATTTGTTGTTGACTGCACACATGATTCAATATTTACTTTATTTCACGCATTTTAGTAGTCAGATGTTAGGGGCCTTGTGGTGTAGCCTCTGTCTGTTATAAATGAAACGCCCCCAAAAATGTATATATACGGTTGATAAAAGGTACATTTAAAACATCACGTGCTAGTTTGTTATTAGTATTATTGCAGATGTAGGCACTAATTTTGAGGAGTATTATCGGATCGACTCCGATTTTGTGGTTTGAGGCACGCGCATCCAACGCATTATGGGCAGAGGGAGGCGTAATGTACTCAAGTCCTCAACTTTTTGGTTTTGAACTTAGGCCCACCAAATTTGGATACGTTGTAGCCCTGCCCCAGGGCTTTCCGAAAATGCCAAAAAAGTGGACTAAAGTTCACCGAGTTCGAGGCAGCACTTGTGGTCAGTTCTCCAGACACGGATGTCTTGCTGCTACTGGTTCACATGTATCCACACTTGCCAGTTTCTACAGTCTTCCTCACTGGAAAAGGTAGGCTGAAGAGGAACATTTCTGTCTGTAACATACACAACAACTTAGGACAAAAGCGCAATTCTGCACTGTTCGGTCTTTATGCTTTGACAGGCTCTGACGTGTCTGGTAGATTTGCTGGCAGAACCAAGTACTGGTGCTTCAAGGCATTCATGTCTTGTGACGATGAGATCCTGGATGCACTAGCAATGCTAGGAAATTACAATGATCTGCCCTCTGATGCATGCTCTGAGCTGGAACGTTTTGTTTGCGTGCTGTATCGATCAAAAATCCACACAACAGTAAAAGAGCTTCGCTGGTTTCTCTACTCAAATCGTGCAGCCGAAAGAGAAAACCTTCCACCAACTTCTGGTTCACTGGAGTCATATATTCGGCAATCACACTACATAGCCATGATTTGGAGGAAAGCTGATGAAAATCACCCACACCTCCCAGCACCTGTTGTATTTGGTTGGACATCTGACGCAGGTTCAAGTCACTTCTCTCCTGTTCGATGTTTGAATCCACCAGCTCCTGAGGCAGTACTGCACCTGATAAAGTGTGGATGCAAAAGTGGATGTGAAGGAAGGTGCAGTTGTCGCAAAAACAATATCCCATGTACAGAATTCTGTGAATGTTTGTTGGGTTTTCACTTGCAACAACAAAACAAGCCAACCAGGGATAAATGAAGAGGAAGACGTTTGATGTCCACTGCTAAAACCACATCTATATACCATGTGACTTTTGCATTTTTTTCATTCATAAAATGACTGAACAATAACTAATGTGGTATCATATAGTTATCTACATGTGTTTATTGATATGTTCATATAAGGTGTACCACGGGACCAATGCATTTCTTTAATCAAACACATGAAATCTTTGAACATTTATTTCCAATATCACTGTATGGACTATGGTGTCGAAATAAGTAGAATTTAGTGTAAACAGTAGCCATTTTGAACGCCATCTTGAAATTAGGCATGTAAATCACAACTTTAGCCTAAATTTGATGATTCCATTGGTTTTGTCGTGCCAGACAACCTATGTTTAGATACTTTGTTTGTAATTATATCATGTGTACTAGTGAAGGTATTGAATTATTGCTAAACGGTGGCTATTTCGGCCGCCATTTTGGATTTCGGACCCTTAGAATGTGAAGAAAAAATGTCACCCTATTTTTTTAAAAAAACTTATGATATCCTCTTCCAAAATCAAATGAGTTTTTGCTTTTACGAAACAAAATACACGAATTTTTATTTCATGACAAATGAGCCTACAATATTAGAAGGAAGTTTACGCTCCGTCTGAAGAAAAGCTGTTCATGTCGTGTTCAGTGTTTCAACATTCGCGGTGATTATATTTGTCACCGTCACGTATAACTACTTCTTCTCCACAGATCTCCTCTAATTAATGCACAGGGGCACCCTGTCCCAGTATGTTGTCGGTGCCTGCAACGACACTATTCTGGCGTCTTTGGCGTTCGACCGACGACCTGGCTTCCAAATCCTGAATCCGCCTCTGAAAATCTGGATTTATTTTTTAATAACAGCACAGGCAGATAGCTTCTACAGCGTTTAAGCCTACCATATCAATCGAGGTCACTTTTATTATGTGGAGCCGCAGTGCAGGTTTTGTTCTCTGTACATTCGTTTCTTCCGTACGAGCTCATCACTCAGAAGCTAAAAAGCGCAGAAGAATGGCGTGAACGTTCTCACTCCCAGGACATGAGTAGGACCTAACTGGTGTGTGGTGTTTCAGTTAACAAGAAAGTCCAGCTGTCGCTAGGGAAGACGCGCCACAGCTTACAGAATTCCTGTTGCAGTACTGATCTTTAACGTCATCCAAGGTCGATAATTTTTATCACATCTGCAAGAGCGTATACCACTTCCTATTAGTGATTATAGCCTTGCCCTATCTCTCACTGTTTTCGAGATATGGCCAGTTTTCCGTTGAAAACGAACATCAAGTGTTTCCATTGCACTGCATTCTCTAAATTTTATACACAGAAAGCCTCAACAAAGGGCTAATATTATTATTCGTGCAAAACGTTTTCCCCTACAACCCAACGCTTAGCCACAATACAGTGATCCGTTACCCACAGACAGACGGACAGACGACAACCGTATCATAGACGCCTGCAGCATTGCTGTAGCGCGTCAAAAAGTCAGGGTCATGCTCGCACAGCTCCAGGCGGATAAGACGGCCGCATAATACATCGGCACTGGGCCGACATTTTTCTGTTATTATTAATTGTTTTATACCCCGTGGTAAAGATCTTGGGGTTAAATTGTCTAATTACAAGAAGCCCAGTTGTCGCTAGGGTGGGCCGACCGTACCGCCTAGCTGTATCCGAAGGCCAGCATTCGACTTCCGGTGGCCAAAAGAAAGCGATTTTCCAGAGTGATTACAGTCTCGTACATGCTGTGGTGACGCTGCTATATCGAAAACCACGACCAACAGCGCACGTGGTTAATGGCTACAGGCAGCAACATTGCATTCCAAAAATTGCGGTCAAACCGCTGCACATAGAGACTTGGTTACTATTAGCAGCCTATAGGCACTCAACAGTACCATCGCCGATTCTGTATGACGTACGGTTTAGCCACAATACATGCGTTACAGATGATAGACGACAGACTGACAGACGACGCATCGTGCCAAAGACTCGACCTAATAATCTGCCAAAAGCAAACGCTGAAATGACTTAAGTTTGGATTTTCGTCGGCATTAACAAGAAATCTGAGCTAATGCTCATGAAACGCGCGACTGCCTGAACCAATTAACAGTTGCGTTCTCAGGTTGATCTCCAGCCATTTCGTCGCAATTTACTCTTTATGTGTGCCTCCCAGCGGAAAATCGCAAAAACACTAAAATCCTCTATTTTGGGGGTTCAGGGTCATTCAACATTATCGCTGTTAATACCACTAAAAAGTTCGTCACCAGTGCTTGTTATGATAAGCAGCATGTCTCCTATATCTGCAACCGTTTTACGCTAAACGAGCGGATAGCGGTAAAATAACCACTTTTGGGGGGGTACCCCTATTTGACGCCCACGTGCGCCGACCTCCTTAAATCTAAAGGGTCGGGAATTGGACTGCTGAAATCTATGCTTAATGCTAAAAATTTTATGTTCAGGTTGCCTTGGTCTATCTCCAGCTTTTTTGGCGCAACTTACTCTTAAAATGTGTGTCGCAGCCCGGAATCACAATTTTTTTTTACTAAAACCTCTTATTTTGGAGATTCAAGGTCGTTCAAAGTCATCAATGTTGATACGTTTACAAAGCTCGTCACCAGGGTTTGTCATAATAAGCAGCATGTCTGTTCCTATCTCTAACTTTTTTTTACGCTATACGAGCCAATAGCGGTAAAATAAGGACATTTTAAAATGGTACCCATCTTTCACCTCCGTTCGTGGGGAACTTCTTAACCCAGCGGCATGAAATTTGGTCACAGAATCTAGAGTGCGACGGACGGACAGACAGACAGACGGACGCCTGCCTAAGCCATGGCTAAGACGCGCGAAGCATTCTGCTGTCGCGCGTAAAATTACTGAAAACAATACTGCCCACGCTTTTGCGGGCAGTAAAATAATAAAACTTGAAAACACACAGCCACACCAACTACAAGATTAGGATTATGAGCTGTTTGTAATCATGGCGCAACTGTATGTGAATTTCTCATGATCTTTACTCATACCGACGATATAGCGTACATCTATCCAGCCCAATCACATTCGCTATTTTGCATTTGCACCTAATAAAACTTTCTCGACGCACGATGTTCGACTTCAAAGAAACGACTTTCTCGATCTGCTGCCGCTGCGCAGAGCAAACCGGTAAAACGACCGTTTAATGCTGGCCGCTGACGTCGGAATTACCTAAACCGCGGTGAACTGTGCCCGTCGGCGGTCGTTCATATGGCGATTAAAAAGCATTAAAGACGTGTCGATGTGCGACGACCAACACAAGCGGTGCGTTGTTCGGTCAAATTAAGCTGCTGTCGTAAACTGCGATGGAGATGCAAGGCGGTAGTTAGTCAGCGTCAACCTGGTGTCCTGCAGTGCAGGTAACACAGCGAACGGAAGCAGTTCAACGAATCCAAGTCGACATATTATCAAAGATCAGTGGGCGAGCGAACGACGATGCAGCTGCAGCAACACTGCCTACCCCTGAAATCGCAGTTGTGAATAATTGCCCTGCGTACATGCTTCTGTCTGCAGGCGTCTCCGAATTTTTTAACAAGAAGCCCAGCTGTCGCTAGGATAGCCCACCGTACTGGTTGTCACTGATCTCCAAGGTCATTTAAGGTCAATGATTTTCATTTTATCTGAATGGGCATATGCCACTTCTTACTAATGATTAATAGTTACCGTGGTTGTATCTCTCACTGTTTCCGAGATATGGCCAGTTTTCCGTTGAAAAACGCAGGCCTACATTTTTCTACAACCCCAACCCCGAATGTTTCCCTTGCATTAGAGCGCTGAAATTCTGCATGCCTAGGTTTAAGAGTTCAGCAAAGACCTATATACATGTGTGCTACATAGACGTTAAGAAGGCGTTTGACTCCATATAGAGGAGAGGGCTATGAAAAGTTCTAGTCACCTTGGCTACCCAACGAAAGTGATTCGAATTCTAGAAAGTCTATTCTGCAACCTTTAGTGCCCTCAGAACTAGTGGTGGTGGCCTGTCAGACTGGTTCCAGACTGTAGTCGGCACCCTGCAAGCAGTGACGTAGACGGGGCCCAGAGGGGCCAAGGCCCCCAATTCTCCAAACAAAACATAAGTGTACGTTTAAACTGCACGAAATTTGCCAATTTGGTCAGTTTGTTTTGGGGGAAATAATTAGAATTGTTGCCACCAAGTCTCATCTTTTAAAGCTAAAATGCATTAAATTTGATTTTGGCTGGGACTCCGCCCTAGACCCCGCCGTGGGAGCTCACAGCGCTTTCCCAGACCCCCTAGCTGGTCCTTTTTCACGGAAACTGACACAGAGGATGACAGAGTTAGCGCTGGACTGGTAACATTTCGGACGATTGCCAGATGATGGGTCTTTCCGCACCTCATGAAGCCGAGGACAGAGATCACTGGAGGAGGTACACGAGGCTTTCCGAGCGTGCATCTGCATCGCCATGACACCGAAAAAAGAGGTTTAAGACACAGGGCTAATTATTTGTATAAAAAAATTTTTACGACCTACGGTTTAGCCACCATAGATCCATTACAGACGACGGACAGACGGACGAAAACCGTACCATAAGCTTGACCGTTAATTAATTATATAGCAACTTGTAACGCGCACAATGTCAGCAAGCTGTATCTGAGGCGCCGATTAAGTACGGTCGGCTAAAGATCATATCCACCCATTGTCGTCTGACTTAAACCTTTCTAGACCGATTTTAGATTAAAAAACAAGTGCCTCGCCAATTTTGTATATCTAGTTAACTTCAAAATAGTAAAGACTAAAGAAGTTAGTTATTCAGACTATACATAGCCTACATGTAGGCCTCAAACCTCAAGATCTCAAACCTTTGTTCATATTTTCGCAAGATATTGACCGTAATGATCGATTATCAAAATTCATTTACCGATATAGACTGAAACTCGATGGAAAATAATACCAGTATATAATGTGATCAGTAGGCCTATCGAATACCACCGCACTCAGAGAATGATGTCGCTACACTACTGTGTGAAATTTTACTTTTCAAAATTTGCGTTGACTGAAGTAAAGCAACGGCAACGACGTTATTAGGCCATTGGAACTTGGAAACTGTCCCCCTTGTATAATAATTGACGTATTTTAGGAACGACTGTTTACTGTCAGTTCTGTTTTCCCTGAGGTAAGCGCGTGTGTTCCGTCGTGTATGCATCCCAGTATAATACGGAACACAGTCTCTATTGTGAGTATAGACAATAGAGTGATTGTGTCAATTCTGCGAATTAGCGGTGAACAAGGCGCGACGCTCAGCGGGTACTATCATGAACTCGTAAATAAACCGACAGGTAGCCGAGCCACGGTCACTCGCATCAAGTTTGAGTGACATTTGCACGGTGCGCGGCTCCGGTCATAAAGTTCTTCCGCCCATTCTGCAGGGCGCTCTAAACGAGACGTGTGATGTGCTATAAACTGTGCCTTACATTTCAGCGCCAATCACTTTCAACTGGCCCGGCCACGTGGACGACCGTCTGTGACCAGCAGACTACAGGCCACGCGTAGAACAAGGCAGCTATACTAGTCTGTTCTAAACAACTGTCGGAAGTGCTCTGCAAGTCGTTTGGAGTTGCTGCGACGAAGTTGGACGAACATAATTATGCACATAATCCAAGAGGTATGTTTAATTGAACTGTTTGGGTTTATATTGTCCTTATGAGGGGGCAATGTCGGCCAAGTCGATTTATAAAGAAACGTAGAGCAAAATGTTAAGCTGTCAGTGATAGAGTGACTTCTATTGTGCAGCTCGTGACCAGTGCAGTGCTCACTCACGGAAGCTGATTGGCTTGTCGTAATATACATGTATTGGAATGTGGAGAGAGCCAGACGCAGAACAAGTGTTGTTACGGCAAAGTCTAGCTGAGTATTGCCTCGTGAATCGTCCCTGGTGCTGTGTAGGCCTATCGCGTCGTTTGACGATAGCTGCATAGCATGACTTTGTTTTGAGTCAGCGAAGACTTGTACATAAGTACAGTCATAGTGAGGTGAGTATTGACATGAACAGTGCGAGTGTAAGCTAAACCCACTGCAGATAGCAATGACCAATGCACGGCGGCGTGCTCGTTGCTTTGCTCTCAGCAGTTCGAGGACCCGACACGGTGCTACCACGCGTGCAGCACAAGTCCACCACCACCAGTCGACGTTATCAGTCGTGCAACATTCGTGCAGTCGACATAGCTTTAGTTTTAGTTGCGACCTTATCGTGCCGTTGGAGCCCCAGCGTGTCTCCCCCGTCTGTACAGTTCTGCAGACTGACGCCGACGTCGACGACGTGGCCATAGGCGGCGATCTCCGAGAAAAAGGCAGGACGCTAGGCTATATCTCAATTATTGTGTAACGGCTAGCAATATTATCGGTGGCGACCAAGCGGGCGCACAGAGCACGGTGGCGGGCCGTCGGCCACCGTTATCTGCTCGTCTAGGGTTTTGGTGATCAAGGTAAACCGTATGCAGCAGCAGCAGCCCTGCTTCCTCGTTCTCGAACGCGCTGAATGGATACAACTCAGTTCACCGTCTGAATTACAGAAAAAAATCTCCGTCTATCCACTAGAAAATATTTGTTCACATTCGTTTAGGCCTTTGCTCCAAAAACAAGAGCGAAGTTTTGCAAATGGTCGCGTGCTTTCGAATTTTTAGTCGGAAGTTTCACGTGTCCGCGACCGCGAATGTCTGAAACGGTGCTGCTGTAAGCGGGAATACGGCAATTAGCCTATTCGAGTACCGTGAAATGCAAATTTTGTTATATACCTAGCTAATGCATTATATCTTTTCCTGCTATCGTCACAGATACAGTACACGCATTCACGAGTTCTGTTACAAACTGTTTTAAGATGTTGTGAGACCGTTAAGCCATATTCGTAATAATTGTGGTTGTGGGCCTACTGTAATCTTCTGAGCATTGCACAGGCCTATAATAACGCTTGTTAGCGTGTGCGCATGTGTCATAATGTGTGTAATAATGTGTGTAATACTGTAATATTGTAGGCTTATTTACTGTGGGCCGAACAGCCCTGAGAAAAAAAAATGATAAATGATTTTTTAAACTCGATGATAATATTCGAGTACCGTGAAATGCAAATTTTGTTATATACCTAGATAATGCATTATATCTTTTCCTGCTATCGTCGCGGATACAGTATACGCATTCACGAGTTCTGTTACAAACTGGTTCAAGATGTTGTTAGACCGTTAAGCTATATTCGTAATAATTGTGGTTGTGGGCCTACTGTAATCTTCTGAGCATTGCATAGGCCTACAATAACGCTTGTTAGCGTGTACGCATGTGTCATAATGTGTGTAGTATGTATTTTTTTACTGTAATATTGTAGGCTCATTTAGTGTGGGCCGAACAGCCCTGAGAAAAAAATGATAAATGATTTTTTTAAACTCGATGATAACATTAAAGTTTATGGTAAAATTTCATTGTCGCACAATTATAGAAACATGCAATTCAGTCAGTAAATTTCTTATTATTGTCATCAAAACGAATGTTTCATAATAATATTTGCACAATTACATAACACAAAAGATATTTGGCTGGGCATGAGCGATATCTTTATTTCGGTCCACGAATGCCTCGAGGGCAGATCCACTTCGGGTCATTTAAGGTCAAAGTATAGAAACCGTATAAAGTTTGTTACGCTTAATGACCCACTGACGCTACGAGACGCTGTTTTGGCCCAAATTCCACTTGCGTTGATTTGTTGCGGATTAGTTAAGCAATGAGTCGTGCGACAAGCTGTACAACTTGTGGATTTTTCCCATGCTATGCTGTAGCAATTGGATGATAATAAACGTTGGTAATGAAGTAATTGCGCAGGTGTTCCGTTTTCCATTTTACAGCCCTAGTGTGTACAGTAGGCCTATGATGTGCCCCGCCGCGCTCCGGACTATACCGTCAATGCGGTTATTTGGTTACTACTCCAAAAGGCAGTTCAAATTAGAACTGGTCTAGTTGTAAACCCGCTGTCTTTAATTGTGCACTGCAGTGACATAGCATGCTGTGAAAGCTCAGCACGGAAAAACTTAGTACTCTCCAAATTTCTAAACTAGCGTTAGCGTAATGTTCCACGCATACGTTGGGTTTACAGTTTTACAAATAGGCTATTCAGACAAAATGGGCGTGTTGTCATTGCTAATTTAAAAATAAGCTAATAACACGCTGCTTTCTAGTTTTTTGAATCTTAATATTTTGCTATATATCGCTGATAATTTTATTTATTTCATTCTGTAATTTTTTTTTAAAATTTCTTTTTAAGTGTCGTGCGAGTACCGACAAAGTCACAATATGGATTCGCGGTATACACGCTAGTTATTACACAGCTTTATTTCGTCAAACATTGATAGCAATAAAACATATGTATAAGCGAAATAAGCTACAAAAATTAATACTATATGCGGCCATCCTAATATGTGACTTATTGTGAATCTTGTCTGTCTGTTTGTCTGTGTGCAATGTCAACAGAAAGGCGAAGAAAAAACGTTTTAAAGCCAGCAGTAACCGGTGTGCTAATTTTCAGCTCAAACTTTCAGGCAGGGTTGAGGTTGCGAAGTTTGGTGAGCGGACGTCCGCAGTGCCGGCGGAAGCCCCCCGTATCCTCCGGCCGGGGAGCCTCACGTATGCTCAACGGCCTCATGCTAAGTGTGAAAAAATTTCTACCGTTTTTTAAAACAAAATATATTTAAAATATAAAATTAATAAAAGTGTGAAAAATTTACCCACAGTCTGTTATTTTTCATTACTGTAGCCTACAGTAATCTGTGACGTATTGCATGCGGCATATAGACGTCATTTTTTTTGAAAAGAACACAAATTGTATCTTATGTTTTGCGTTTCGAATTTTTTCAAAAGTGGGCAAATTTGCGACTTTAAGTGAACGTTCAAAAGCCAAGTGTTTCAGCTTTAGGGGGCTTCGCCCCCTGACTCCTGACCCCCCTGCTCCTGGACCCCGCTGGGAGCTCCGCCTCCAGACCCCCTATTATAGGGGCCTCACACTTGTATTTGGGGCGCCTCCAACTCTCTAACGCCGGCACTGGACTGTCGCACATTATGTCGGCACTCGGTTGATATCTTCTTGTTTATTATTTTTAGATGAACATTGGCGCGTTTTACCAGTGACTTATATCCCCCACATCTAGAGTCGAAATCGGACGCAAGTTTTTCCCTCAGTTTTAGGCTCAAGTCCCCCCACTTTTGGGCTCAAGCCAACAACCCCCGCCTTCTGGGCTTTTTGTTAAAAGCGTTGATTGCCCAATGAAAGATAGGCCGGGAACTTTTGATCTACACCCTTAACAACCCCCCTATTTTTTCACTGGGCGCAAGCTGCGTCCACATAGGGATAGGCGCCACTGCGTTTCACTCTGATGCTCCACTGATTAATATATATATATATACGAAATGGGAAAGAAATACACAACAAGCTGTACAGCTTGTAGTACGACTTATTGCACAGTGAAACACGACTTGTGACGTGACGTGAGACAAAATGACACAATAAGCGAAGCAGCCTCAGCAGCGTGCGACAGCGTCTGATTGTCCGAACACTGTTCTTGTCGGTATGATAGCGAAGAACTGTGTCAGACCATCAGACGCTCGCCTGCACCGACGCACCGAACTGCAATGTGCCAGACATTATCGTACGTAAATAGCTATAGTCAGCATTAGACTTATACATTACATGTGGGCCTACAATAGACCAAAACAAACGTAAACGATGCATGATCAGCGTTGCGCGTATGTGAACGTTATTAGTTTTAAGTGACAGCTGCACGCTACAAGAAATGAAATAGAAACATAACTTTTTAGGTAGCCACATAAGATAGAATAGAATTATTGCTAAGGACTATTATCGCCGTCATCGTCGTAAGCTTAACTAAAAATGGTTCCACATTGACCTAGAACCTGGAACGGTCAGTTAGCAATGCAGCTAAGCTTATAGGCTAAAGCTAACTACAGAATATTAGTCCGTTACAGGTAAACGTAATAGGCCAATGGTATTCTGATGTATTTGACTGGCACAAAAAAACGACAGAGGCAAATTTCTTGAACTCAACAGCACGAATACAGCGCACTGGTGAAGCGGAGATGTCTATGCCTGATTGTCCGTTCGCAGTTCTTGTGAAATGGCAATAAGCACGAACTGCTTGCGAACATCAGACTAACGACACGGGCTCTACGATCTCATATGACTGCACTGCTGCTAAGATTAAGAAGTTCAGTTATTATAGACAAAACAAATATAAGTGTATCATTGCAGTACACCGCTGTAGAAATGTCGCCTTAAACACAATATTGGCAACTTGTTTAATGTTTAGATGAAGCATGTGCTAATCTCAGACTAACTTAACGAAGTCAGTACTCAGTAAAACGCCTAGTTTGGTAAGTACAATGAATAGCCTAGTTAACTCATTTCTGTATACGTATTTATGAGGTTTATGATTGACGAGTAGATATGACTACAGATGAGTCTGGAGTTGTAAGAGCTGTAAGATCAAAATCATCAAGCAGTTCTTGCCGTAACCTTGACGACGTTAGACACAGCCTCGGCCTAAGGGCCTTGACTTGGGTTTGCATCTTTTGCCTTTATTAACGTCACTGCCACGTAGGCCTACATGGACGTTAAGGTTGCTATTGCTTTCCCGTTCAAACTTCTGTTTCAGAGATCAAAACGGCGATAACTTCTTTCGCCAAATCGTCATGCGCGTTCAGCAAGGCAAGTGGATGCGACGGTCTGGATCACGTTGTGTCAATTTGTTATAGTATGTCAGAAGGTTCCATGGACACCTCGCCGGGGTCGCCGAGGTACGCGATGCTGGTTGACTGTCGACGGTCGCTGGGGCTGGTTGTGTTGGCGCTGGGTGTATGATACTGGACGTTGTTGGTCGACGGCTTGAAGCGGTAGTTGTCCCACAGAGCCGCGACGATGTCAGCCACTACCAGATCGGTGGAGTTCTTGGCTACAAGTTTGAGCACGAAGACGCCGTCCTGTCGCAGGTAGCACTCGGTGAAACGGCGCGACATCTTGCGGTCACGCTCCGCACCAGCTCCGCCGTCGGCACGCAATCGAGCCATGATCTTGAGATTCTGACGGACGTAGCGTCGACGACCGCGCTCAGGCAGCAGCACCCAGGCCCAGCGGACCAGACCCAGCGCCGTCAGAGCACCAAGCAGAGCCAGCCAGAACCACAGCACCAGGTAGATCTTCTCGCTGAAGAAGTTGATGGGTAGGACGCACTGGACCGTGTGAGGGTGAACGGTGCCCATGTATCCGCGCACGGAGAAGTCACACAGCGTGACGCGCGGGAACACGGCAACTGCACCGTTCCATTCACGACCCGCCGTCATCTCAAGCACGGCATGGAAACCGAACAGGCGGTAGCCGCCGCCGAGGAACTGGTCCAACAGGTAGAACTGGGCGATGACGTTCAGCAGGTAGAGTATCTTGGCGGTAGCATAGAGGACGATCAGGTAGTTGCCTCGTCGATTGCCGCAGACGAAACTAATCGGCAGACAGGTCGGTCGACTGGTAGCCATACACTGCTGACACGCGTCGCAACCTGCAGCAGTAACAGCAACAACGAATGTACGGTCGCTCCACAAAATAATGATGCGGAAAATTAGTTTGAGAGTGCAACGCAAGGAAAGGCGTTTTCTTGGCCAGCCTCTCGTTAATCACAAAATTCTGGCTCTCTAAATGCGAAACATGGCGCAGCAGCTATAATAAAGGCTGTAGTCACACGTACAAGAAAACGGGTGCACAAATCTGGCGAAAATGTAGCGAAACACGAACATTAGGTCACGAGCGCGCAACATGAAACACGTGCGCAACATTTTATGAAGCGTGCTAAATTATCCAAACGCGAATCAATGGTGGCCCTAACTTTTCGTGCGTGCAGAAAGGCTTGCCAAGAAAACACTTTGTCTTACGTTGCACTCGCAAACTAATTTTTCTTGCTGCCGTGCAAACTGCAATGAACACAAAGAGAGACTTAACCCAAAATGATTAAACCGGTCGTCTTTGGCCGTTTTGAAGTTCCCACTGAATCCAACATAAGCCTAACTGTCCGGATCATCAAATTAGATGCACCGCAGAAAAAAGGCGTATAATGGTAGCTTACCTCCGCCTCGGTAATCTCGCTGATAGTCAAGGTAATGGTCGAGATGTCGAATCATGTAGCGAATCGTCTTCTCGCGTCGTTCCGGATACAGTGCGTTTTGTATTGTCTCGGCAGCCTCGACCAGGTTGTTGATGTTGATGCCGGACCGGTCGTTGAAGATGCGCCAGAACACACACGGCATTCGGAACAACAGCGCCTGCGCCAGTAGAACCACCGGGACCCACTGATAGTAGCTGATGTGACGCTTCACGACACCTGCCTGACCAGGTACTGCTTTCTCGTCAGGCAGGTAGTACGTGCTCGATATCCAACACACCTGTCATACAGCAACGTAACGGTTCCGCTCGTATACAAATATCAGCTGGAACTGAGGTTAAAATATACACATAAACAGTTTATTCCAGTAGGGCCTACTATTATGCGGTTGTTCTAACAGGCCGCATTATATAAGCGTTTTGTCCATCCATCTGTCCGTCCGTCCGTCTGTCTTGTAAGGGCTCCTAACTCAAAAACAAAAAGTTTATTCACTACATAATTAAGAATTTTGCAATGAGATTTATTTACTTATGTACCGTGACAAATTTTTGATGAATTATATTTTTATTTAACAATTAAAAACTTTAACTTTTTTTACAACGAATCGCGTTTTGACGTTTTTAAAATTTTTTTTCAGAGTTTATACATTTATGGCGTGTTTCATCTAAGTTCGACGGTTGTTTTTCAAAGCTGGAGTTTAAAATCATGATAATAATTTGCTGGTGTTGTGTTTCACACGACGTTGCCGCGTCGATCGTTGTTGTCAGCAAAGTGTCACAGGTCGAAAGACGAACAGACCCTGTCGGTATATCGCTGATGGTTGTCAGTAAAGTATGCGGGAGCCCAGCAGTTGATCGGCGTGCCGACATACTGGTTGGTGCTGACGACGACGGCAAAGATGACCAGGAACAGAACGGTGTATCGGTTGTGAAGTCGGTCGATCAGGTCGTCGTCGTTGCGTCCGCTCGAACCCGCGAACTTGGCGACTGCAGTCAGCATCCGATCCATCCTCAGTCTTCACAGATGCGGTGCCACCCGACCTCTAGTTTTGCTCTGCTGCTGGACAACGGATGAACCAAGTATAGTGGATGGTCGGTGAATTTTTGCAACGACGTATAAATCTCATACGCGCCGGAAACTTCCTTTCCAGTGAAGACGGCGCTAAATTTGCTCATCTACCTTCAGACTCGACACCACGGAATTGTTACGTCTGCATGAAAAGCAGTTGGCTTTGCTACTGAATCGACTTCTGACAGTTCTTGTAGTTCACATGTACGACCTCGTACAATGCTGCGAGATCGACGACAAATACTTTAACAAAGCATTATTAACGCACTTTGAAAACAAAACTTTTTGTAAACTAACGAGTCGTGAGACGCTGCAGACAGTGCAACCACTGCCGGATGTAACGCTCGTTGCCGGCAATTGTTGCTGCTGCAGACGACTTAAATTTACAAGAGCTTGCCACGTAGGCCTACGTGCATGCTTCGGCGACTGCGCTCCGGCAAAACTTTCACTTAGCCTACATCTGGCAGTCTTATCTTTCCAGGTCGTGGTTCGCTGAGTTGCAATCGCTGCTGACGTCTGCGTTCCGAGTTCTGACTGAAACTGCTTTGCAGTCTGGCACTGCTTGGGGGTGATCTTAGACAAAAGTAATAAGATAAGGGATTTGGTAAATAGAGTAGCACATCTGATGTACCGAACCTATTATTTCATATTGAACAGAATCGATGAAACATAATTGAAAATTTTCGATGTGCATTGTGCAGTATAGAACTAACATGAGGATTAAGTAGAGTTTCTGTTCAACGCAACGTATGCAACGTACGCAGCGAACGCAAAAAAGTTACATCACAACTAACAACTAGCAAACGCAAATAAACGCAAAACACTGCGAAAGTGACGCAGCTAACGCAAGACCCAAAAAGCAAGAATAGATGTCGCGTGTCGTCGAGTCAGCAACGTGCCTTGCATTTTGCGTTGGATGAAAACCAACTTTACGTACGCTGCAGTCTATGAGACTATGTACATGACTTCGATTGTACTAACCATGAATTGGACGTAGGTGAATAAATAAGTTTTACAAAAATCCAGCTGTCTCTATAGAGTAGCCGACCGTACTGATTGTCAGTGACCTTCAAGGTCATTCAAGATCGATGATTTTCATCTGTACTGAACAGGACATTTGTCACAAAATATTTGAGCATTTTAGTTGTGTTGTAATAGTAACTAGGCCCTAGTTTTTAAGTAGGCCAAGTAGTTAGCTTTTTCACTGTCGTGTATTTGGACTCATTGATTTGTCTTTTGTTATATTGTCTTGCATGGCTTTTCTTTTTTTTGTATGGTTTTTACTGCCTGTCATCGCGAATAAACTTCATCATTGTATGTAAAAGGGCGTACGTACGCCACTTCCGATTAGTGATTAACAGTAACTTTAGCTGTATTTCTCACCGTTTTCGAAATGTGGCCAGTTTTCTGTTGAAAAACGCACATTTTTACCCTTTTCCTTTCATTCAGTGTTTGAATTATAAAAAATTAGCTGGGGGGTCGAACTTCTCGACGATCGGAGCGTGACCAAAATTGTGATATTAATCGTATGCAAATAGTATATAGCTGATCCCCCTAATGAATAACTTGACAGTGTGTTAGGGGGTTGATAAAACAGTTGGGGGTTCAACCCACCAACCTCCCCGGCAATTAAACACTGCTTCCATTCAACACCGAATTTGAAAATGTTTCTCTTGCACTAGATCGCTGAAATTTTACATGCTTACGTTTCACACATATGGCTAATTATTCGTGTTAAAACTTTTTCATTATGATTTAAATTTTTGCCACAATACATTTGTTAATTGTTACAAACAGACAGACAGACTGACGACAACTCGTACTATACCATAAGCTCGAACGTTACTTAAATACGGTCGGCTAAAAAGGTGAGATTGCCATTTAAGCACAACAATGGATTTAATTTATTATGATTTCTATGTTGACTACATATTGCAGCAATGCGTGTGAGATTAACAGTTTAACACTCAATGAATTCACAGTTAATCATGAGTTGCAGTTGCTAGTAATATTCACGTTCAAGTTCTTGAACAAATGGCACAGTATTGCAAAACGGCACAGCTCTTTGTCAACAACATTGCCATGGCGTTATTTCCGGTTTTGGGCATTTAATGAATTATGTAATTTTTATGCTTGTATTAAGTTTACGATTAGTTTTCCTGTCTGCATAAATAGACTGACGCTTGACGGTTTCCGTGGTAAGAATAAACTGGCCCTTTAGCTAACTCGAGAAATTTTGTCATAACGCAAAGGAACGCTGAGTTCCCTGATGACAACGAACGGCGATGGGCAGAAACAGGCTTGCTGTTATTTTCCGTCCCGACGGATGGAAATGTCCGCAAATCTTACGCTATTTTCCGTCCGCCGTGTATGAAACTGCATGCACAGATATCTACATAGCTCAACAACAGCAAATTTAATCCCATGCTTCATTCTCATTAATTTCCTGACAAACATGCTGTCCCATTGCTATAACAGGTAACAGGAACTTTCGTTCCCACGTACTTTCGCTCCCAGGAACTTTCGCTCCTTGGCACTTTCGCTCCCTGGAACTTTCGTTCCTGGGAACTTTCGTTCCCCGAAGCAAAAGTGACATGGAACTTTCGCTGCCTGGAACTTTCGCTCCCCTTATATCCTTCCATGTTTGCTTTCGCCACAGCCATATGGCAATCCTGCAGTGAGCAAGGATCGAAGCAGCAGGAATCAAAGAAGGCCGGCACGCGGCGCCGGCTCTCCACGGTCCACCATGCACACGTACACGCTGTGCATCTTACAACCGCAATGTTTCCCTTGCCTATTGTTTGGTCCTTAACGGGCCAGCTATGTGTTGCCAAGTATCAAAGGAATAATTAACCACACGAAGACTTTGTCAAGGTGGACGTCATCGTTAATAACTGGCGCCACATCATCATGGCTAATCACCAGCTAGATAGACGATGGTACTTGGACGCCACGTTCTGGATTGTGCGAAAACTGTTCACGCAGCTCTTCAGCATCCATGCATTCTTGTCAAATGACGGTGCGTGTTATTGTATTTAAATAAATTAGGCTACAGGTCATATTCTATTCCATAATAATGAGAGTTGGCCTAATTTTATTTACAATGAGTCATTACATAATAAACCAAGAAAGAAATATTAGTCCCTACGCGGAAATACCAGTAGCTGATCATGTAAATAAAAGTAATTCTTGTTTGGGGGCGAAAGTTCCAGGGAGCGAAAGTTCCATGTCACTTTTGCTCCGGAGAACGAAAGTTCCAAGGAACGAAAGTTCCAGGGAGCGAAAGTTCGTGGGAACGAAAGTTCCACCTATGGAACTTTCGCTCCCGGGAGCGAAAGTACGTGGGAATGAAAGTTCCATAATTCGCTATAGCATAGCATGGGACATTATACAAGAAATTTGAGCTAATGCTCACGAGACGCTTGAAAGCCTATAGCAGTTCCGGTTTACACTAAGTTAATAAACGAATGCCAAGTTCTCTATTGCATAATGATAGTAGCGTGGTGCCACCTTGTGAATGATATAGACTTGTGTTGCAGCCCAAAATCGCCAAAAAAATCCATAAAACCCCCTATTTTGGCGTTCAAGGTCATTCAAGGTCATTGAATTCAGCGTCAATCGAGAGCCAGTGTACGACTTCCTATTAGTGATTAATAGTAACCTAGGCCCTATCTCGCATCGTTGCTGAGATACAGCGACTTATTGGCCAAAAATAGCAAATTTTGTCCACCCTTTTTTTATTTAGTGCCCTCGTTCGGGGTGACCACATTCGAATTTATGGAAAAGTTCTATGGTTCCTGAAACTAGAATCTTCCAGGCACCCGATGGTGAAGATTTGGTGATCCTAGCTTGCACCGTTTTTGACTGATCCACCCGTGTGACAGACGGACGGACGGAGAGACAGAATTGCGATGGCTAAGACACGCTGAAAGCAGTAGCTGCTTTCGCGCGTAAAAATTGACTGGTGTTATACACACGGCCGGCCATGTGTATAGAAAACGGCGACGATGTACATGGCCGGTCGTGAACAAATTCGAAAATTTCTGTAAACACAGCCGGGTACAATTGCAGTATTTTTTCACCACGAAAAACCTTTAAAAATCGGCCAAATCACATGGTCACTTACTCGTAAATCTTGCAGTAATCATATCTTATTGCACATTTCATGAATCTTTGTCGTCAGAGGTTTCGTTTGAGTTCCGGACACACTAACTTTCTGGAAAAGTAAGACTGACTTTTTAACAACTTCAACATGCACTTTGCACAAAATCAACATATTAACGGAAACATCGCACTGGACTGTCATGGCAGTCGTAAATATCTGCTAATATAATGTAATGTAACATCAAACATTTATGTACATCAGACACGTGGGTGTCTAAAAACCAAGATCGGCCATGTTTAGATCATGAGACCTAGGTGTAGAATTAGGGTTACTTTAGGTTAGGGTTAGGAATAGGGTTAGGGTTAGGTTTAGGGTTTGGAGTCGGATTTAATTGCAATTAATATAACCAAAATTCAGTACAATTGGTGTCACAATCGTTCTCGGTTGATAGACGTGAAGTAAACAGCTATGACGTAGAGATCGCACTGCATGCACCTATATGATTTGTTGCAAAATAATTATAAAGCGTGAAACATTGGTAAATATTTCTTCATTTTCAAACTTTAGACATCTTTAGCAGTTGATTAACATAAGTGAAATCGGAAATCTGCAAGTAAGTGACCATGTGATCTCGCCAAAAAATCACTTACTGTGCGATCTAAGGGCGGCCTCCGTGCCACTGACTTTTTGGCTTGATACGTCTATCTGTGGCCGTCTGTCATACAAGTATTGTTGTGGCTTACGGTTAGGGTAGCTTTTAGGATTCGGGCATAGAGGTTTTGCAATATTACCTCGCAATTCTTGGCCGACCAATTGTAGCGTTTGATATAGCAGCGTCACTATAGCATGTATGGGCCCGGACTGCAGTCAGTCTGAAAAATCACTTTCTTTCTGCGACTGGAAGTTGGACGCTGGCCTTAGAATATAGGTGTGATGGTCTGGCTACCTTAGCGACAACATCCATGCCTGTTATCCTGGCCTTATTTTGTTACAGACTAACTAACATGTACAATTAGTAGCTTTTTTACTTTTTGTGATATTATTTTTTGCAGAGTGTTTGAAGTGACACAAGCATGTCTCGACAGCAGATAAAAACGTTTGTCTTCTTTGATCTGGAAGGAACCGGTCTGTCTGATAATCCACGAATTACGGAAATAACAATGGTGGCAATGCATCGGGCGTCTGGTGAAGAGATGGTTTATAGAGCACGCAAAGCTCTGTGGTCACCGGGAACTAATGACCCACCACCTGATCTCCCTCGTGTCATCAATAAGCTGTCTGTATGCATCTACCCAATGAAACCAGTATGCTATGAAGCTGCCGAAATAACAGGTTTGCATCATGCTTGATGACTTGTAAGATTTTGTAAGATAGCTGTGCTTTCTGACTAATGCATGTTGTGGTAATCAGTAGTGCTGTTGAAGCATTATTTTTTAAATTAATGTTACATCAATGTTTTAATCGTGCATTTATGCACACACATTAATGCATTATTTCGACAGGACTATTTACTTAGTAGCTTGCCATCAGTGAATGACTACATGCTTCATCTACAAGATGCAACTACTGTCAAACTTGCCAGCAAATAATGAATGACGTCATTGCTAGCATAGAAAATATTACAGGTTGTCATTGCTGTTACTGTGATTACTATTGTGACATTAATTAAGGAAATATCTACCAGGTAAATGAGTCCAGTACACAGTGTTTGTAGTTGTGTGTTTATAGAATAATCGAAAGAAGAAAACGTCAGTAAAGGCAATATGTACACTTGTAAAATAGCAGTTGAAGATCATTTTGTGGCATTTTCAAGTGTGATGACATTTAGAACAATAAACATATGACTAATTGTTCTGTAAGTTTGTTGCATTCATAATTAGCCTTGAACTCAGTATGATGTTTGTTTGTGTTGCAGGTCTGAATAATGATAATCTCTATCAGCAGAAAGACTTTGACTCAGAGGTCGGGGATCTCGTGCTGCTGTTCCTCCGCAGGCTTGAGTCACCAGTTTGCCTTGTCGCTCATAACGGCTCGCGGTTCGACTTTCCACTGCTTGCCGCAGAGCTGCAGTCGACTGGCTGTTCACCTCTGCTGCTAGTCAACAATGAGCCGGTGTTGTGTGTGGATACATGGGAAATGTTTCGTGATCTCGCCGGGGACCCAGTCACTTATCCCAACCGTTTCCTGCGTGAACCTTCGTCATCTCCGCCACCGACTGTTCTGTCACCAGACCACCAAAAGACACTAAGTAGCTGGATCGACATGTTAGATGGTACAGGAGATCGGAAGTTGGAACAAACGCCACCTAGCAAATCTGATCTAACCGAAAATGTGGCAAATTGTAAGAAACCAAAGTTTGGCTTGGATAGCGATGGAGATGCTGAGAGAAATCATGCTGGATCACACACTCGTCGCCAGCTGTTTCCAGATGGTAGCTCTGATGACCACACAAGTAGCTCTGATGCTGGCGATGCTTCGGACATGTCCTTGGCAGATCACGTGGGTGACTTGAAGACTGAGTCTGGTGACTCAGACACCGGGCATTCACACCAAGGTGGCACGGAGTCGACTGAGGGAGGACCACCCAGAAGCACGTCCGGTGCTGATGATGCTTCAAGCACATTTCAGTTTGCCGGCTTTACTCGACCCGGTAGAAAGATTATTATGACAGCAGCAAAGCGCCCATCGTACAAACTAGTCGACTTGCACCAGCGAATTGTGGGTCATGAGCCAGCAGAATCCCACCGAGCCGAAGACGACTGCCTTACCCTTGCACGCGTATTCTGGCTGACTCCTAAAGCGCCAGGGTGGGCCGACAGTCATGCTGTTTCTTTCGATCGATTTCGGCCTCTCTATGTCATGCGCCGAAAACCGCTCCCTCCGGGAAAATTTCCATGTGCTTGTTAACGCATTCCATATTGTTTAAAATTTTTATGCGTTTAGTGCCATTTTGCATTGATGGGGCTGTTTTTAGGTAGAATGCGATGAAGTAGAAGAAGCCACAGTGGCAGTTGCATTTGCATTGCTGTTTTAGATATAATATATTATTTTTGTTAATTTTGATAAGCGTCAGCGTTGTTTGCGTTTTCAGTAATATTGGTTTAACGATATTTGTTATTGTCTTTGTCAGTATAGTTGTGATTGCAATTTTAAAATGTTTATTTTAACATGTTACGTATATTATGTATGTATGGCATCAGATGTATTATTAACTGATTCAATATTTTGCAGTCGATGCAATGCACGTAGACTACTGAAAATTTGCGGCAGTGTTTATCACGATGTCATTTATTGGAATAGATTTTATAGTATATTTGCCTATTTCAGAATGCATGTATTCGCAATTATATGCTGCATTATTGAGATTTGATTGCATGAATTTATCGACACCTGTGTTAAATCTGATCTATTTAGCAGTTATTGGTTGATCTTACGTATGTATCCCTCTTTTATAGTTTAGTGGATTTAGAATGGAGTAGTTTTTACGCGAGTCATATATTCCGGTCATACTGTTGTGTGTGTTTCATATATATGTACTGTACCATGTACATGTACAAGGTTTGTTCCATAACCAAGTTTACATTTGATGTTTATAAATGATGTCACACTGATGCCATCATAATAAAACTCACAGCTAGTAATCAGAATTAATTTCTTACAAAACGTATATTTCGGATTTCTCTTATTTTAAGAATTAGTATAATGACATCTTTTTGAAAACTTATTTATGGAACGACCCTTGCGCTGTAGTATCGGTTTCAAGTGTGACTGTTTTGTGTGAAAATTTTATGTAAATTATTTATTTCTTAGGTTTGTATTGTTTTGCACATTGTACATTGTCTACAGTGACTGTAGTTTAGTAGTTGTTTTTTGCAATTTGTATGCGTAATCTTTGTATGTTGTGCTGAATATTGGCGTATAAGTGTTGTACTGTTGCTATTGAAGCATGGATGTTTATATTGATGGCTTTTTTGCCTCTGACACATGGCAAGCTTATCAGGCTTAGGAATTTTTTTCTCAGAGTAACCACAGGTTCTTGAAAGGAAATTCATTTTTTTCAGGATCTGAAAAGTATTTGAAAACTAAGCGTGGTCTTCAAAGTTTTGGAATTTGATGGAAGATGGTCTCAGAAGTGCTTGAATTTCATTTTTTTTTAAATTATCATCACCGCAATGTGAGAATGGCCACCCTGTGTGCTGTGGAAAAAAAGTTAAGTAACTTAGTTACTGTTTCAACCTTACAATCTGTGAGTCTATTCTATGTATGAGGCAGGCTTATGACATTTTCTGCTCAGGTTAATCACAGGTTCTTGAAAAAAAATTCATTTTTCCAGGACCTGGAAAGTCCTAGAAAACCAAATTGGGTCTTGAAAGTTTTGGAATTTGACGGAAGAGTGTTTTGAAAGTCCTGGAATTTCAGTTTTTCGAAACCATCATGACTTATGATGTGAAAAAATAGTAGAATTTACTATTCAGCCGAATATGAATAATTTATGATATTATTCAGCTGAATACAAATAGTTGATGCAAGTTCGAACACATTCACAATGCCCGGGTTTTTTTTGCAGTGCAGTGAAAAATTTTTGAATAGGCTTTTTGAACAATTTCAAAACCGAACATTTTGTACTTTGTATCCATGTTAAATGACTGATACGAAGAAAGATCACTTGACACTAATGAAACGTGTTGGTGATACATAACAGACTCTTGACAGTGAGCAAACTAAATAGTTAAGGAAATGCCTTAAAGGTATCTATCGCATGTGGGCGTTATGCTGCTGAGACAGCAACTGTAGAGCTAAATGCAGTAACAATTAACAATGATGGTGCAGTGCATATTATGTGTATTCGGTTTGTTTTTGACTTTATTATTCAGCCATATATGAATACACTATTTGACCCGCTATTCGGACCGAATAGAATATGAATAGAGTATTCCAGGGTTCCCACACCTCCTGGAAAGTCCTGGATTTTTTCTTGAAAATTACAGGACCTAGAAAGTTCTGGAAAGTCACTTTGGTCCTGGAAAGTCCGGGAAATTAAAACTCAAGGTCCTGAAAAGTGCTGGAAAATTATCCTTGAAAATCATGCATTTTTTCATAGGTGCAAATGGAAATCATTGTTTAGTCCTTTACTTTTGAATTTGTGGTGCCATTTAAAAATTTGTGGGCTGCAAAAATGTCCTGGAGATTATTTCATGGGGGTCCTGAAAAGTCTTGGATTTTTTGTCAGTAAAAGAGTGAGAACCCTGGTATTCGGTACAGTCCTAATTATTATTGCAATATTTAGCTGCTTTTGCTGCTGCTGGAATGTTCTGTAAGATGCTGAAAAGCTACACATAATGATGAAATAGATTCTGTCGGATCAATTCTTTATGCTAACACAAGTTCAGCTGTTATTCAGAAACTGTATGTTCCCCCAGAATGCTGTATGCATAAAACAACATAGTACTAAATGCAGCTAAAATATTCCTACATTCTGTTCTCTGTAAGTTTGTATAGAATCTTCTGTAGTGTAGTGGGCAAGACGCAGGAACTACACCTCATGTCCTGTGGGTTTAATTTTTAATCGTGTCTGTTTTATTGTTTTGTTTTTTTTCCAAAGTTTTGCTATGCATATTTACCATTTTGTAACTTTTACCAGAAGTGAGGAATAAATTTTGATTTTGCCAGTTATTCAATAAAAACTTATCAAAAATATAATTGTGCAGTACTGTATGTGTAGTCATTGAATAGTGTGTTGTTGCTATTGCACACTTGTTATCAGTAGTGCCCTGAAGTTGCAGAATATTTGTTATGTTAGTAATATCGATGTCATCTAATTTCTAAGTAGCCAAATAACGTTGATATTTGTCTTATGTGCTGTTTGAATACTATTCTTGCACTGGTGTTGGTTGGATGATAGGAAGATCATTTGGCCTGCAAAAATTAGCTGCAGCGATATCCATCGATTCTTTCTGGGATAGCTGATGTGCTAGAACTCAAAATAGATAGCCTTGTCAAACGAAAACCAAACGGGTGTTAGCTGTTTTTTGTTCTGTGGGGGAGCAGCCTCATCTCAACAATGAAGATACAATGACATGTGATGAAAGAACCCATTCACAGTGCTGTGGAGCATAGGTCGCTACATTTATATGCCATACATTAGCTATGAAATTTGTCGTGTTGTCAGCTTAGTCTGTGTGTGAGTGTGTGTATCTGCTGTTTGTACACTGTTCATGTTGAATGCAATTTACTGCATAATTGCTACCGTTCACCTGTGTTTAATTTGTGCTGACTGTAGCTAAATGTTGGCTACATCCTTTCAAAGCCACGTCCCATAGGACGGCGCTGACCATCTTTTCCTTAGCACTCAGCCAGACACCAGTTTACACTGCGAGACCACGGATTTGGCTACAGCATCATCCCACAGTATGCCTGTTTATGCTCCAGCATTTGCTATTACTCATTGCACTTGTCCATGTGGAGGGATGGCCAGGCTGAGTTGATCTAGGTGGTTGGTTAATGGTTACATACTGAGATGCCCACAGTACTCTGGCGTCTGGCCTTGGCATAGAGTATCTACGTTGTTCTACATGGTGTGTTAATCATTACTACCCGCCGCCACCTGATTAGCCAAGCTTAGCGTGAATTTAACACTAGTGAACATGCTGGTTATTAGTGTTTTGCTGTTCAGAATTGCTGTTCATTGCGTGTAAGCCCGTCTTGTGTTTAAACGTGACTTAGATGACAAACGTTTTGCTTATTTATATATGCACTTGTTTGCTGTATTTTACATGCATGCACTTTTCAAACTGTTGAGAATGTCCAGTTTTTGATTGTATTGTAAAGAATAATTTATTAAACTCATAAACGTTGGTTTGATAGCAGCATAGTCATAACCCTAAATATGCGTAAACGTAGATGAACTTATGGTCATAGTTTTAAACAAACTGTATTATATGGGCTAACCTCATCCTGTTATTGCAAATTCAATTGATCAGTGTAGGAGACCTAAGTAATAACAAGAAGCCCAGCTGTCACTAGGATAACTGACCATACTGGTTGTCAGTGACCTTCAAAGTCATTCAAAGTCGATGATTTTCATTTCATCTGAAAACGTGTATGCCACTTCCTATTAGTGATTAATATTAATCTAGGCCCTATCTCGCACCATTTAGCCACAATAGCACGTACTGGCCTTCAAGGTCATCTAAGGTCGTATCTCTCATCGTTTCCAAGTTATGGCCAGTTTTTTGTTGAAAAACACACATTTTTCCTACCCCCTCCATTTCAACTTTGAATTCTAAAATGTTCCCTTGCACTAGATGGCTGAAAATTTGCATGCTCGAGTTTAGCACACATGGCTAATTTTTTGTGCAAAAGTTTTCCCCTACGACCTAAAGCTTAGCCACAATACATCTGTTACAGACAGACGGACGACAATTCGTACCAATAAACTACTGTTTGCTGCACTAGAGTCAGGTTGGACGGAGTTCAATCCAGAAAAGTAGTCAGGAAAACGATTTCGTGAACACTAAAGGTGTAGTACACCATGGGCCATAAAAAAACCTGGCACTTTACTTTTGTCTATATCTTCGCCAATTATTGACCGATTTTAAATTTTTTGACTGGCAAACTCTGCATACAATTTGCAATAATTGCATTATTATTTATCCCACCACACAGTAAATGCGTCTCTACACTACCTTGTGAAATATAAATGTAAGCAAGAACTAACAATAATAACAAAAATTTAGGTAAATGAAAAAAAACTTTATACCAACATTGTGATGAATGATCCGTATGACACTAGACTGTGTTAGACCCACACAGTTTAGTGTCATACAGACCATTCACTGTAACGTTGGTCTGAAGTGTTTTTTTTCAATTGTACAAAAATGTTTGTTATTACCGTTATATGTGCATATTTCATTGATATTTTACAAGGTAGTGTAGAGACGCGTCTACAGTGTGGTGGGATGTGTAATAATCACTATTGCAAATTGTCGGCAGAGTGTGTCAGTGAAAGAATTTTGAAAATCGGTCAATAATTGGCGAAGATATAGACAAAAGTAAAGTGTCACTTTTATGGCCCACCCTGTATATATCTGTCAGAAATTATTAAAATTGGTTGAAAGTAGTCTTTGTCATTGCGATCGATGTATATAAGGATACATTTTTGGAGCTCATTATATTTCACGGCGCTTGTGTACAAGTATTCATGCTGTAAGGTATACACTCCGTAGATGTAGATTTCATTCTTACCCATGAACAATATACTTGATTGTCAAACAAACAAAACAAGAAAAAATGTCAACGCCGAGTGCCAACATGAAATGCGGTCGTCTGACCAGCTGATAAGCATAAGCGTTCCAGGCGTTGAGAGTAGATAAGGTCACTGAACACGTGCGAGATACGCGGCCTTTTCTTGTTATTTTCCACATCAGACGACTGTGAACTAAAAATTAGCATACCTGTTACTGCGAAGCATCCACACCAATTTAGGTTTTTTATGCCGTTTTTGTTTCCAAACCAACAGGTTCAACAGCTTGTATGGGAGAGACAGACAGAGCGATTGACAAGACGAGTAATGTGGTCTTTGAAACGGCCGCATAATACAATGTGATCAATCCAATCAACGTCTGTCGTCAAAATTATACATGTGGGCCTATTGCTAACAGCATATTGGACGTATTGGACAATAGCGCAGCAGGTTCGATATACAATTAACGAGTATTATAAATCAGCAATATTGTAACACAGTGTAGGCACAGGTTTGTTCAGTCGACAGGTAGACCACTGTTGCAGCTCGTCCGCCATCTCTGCAACAGCACGCACAACATTCATCGTGATTTATACCCCGTTTACACGATCCAGCAAGCGTCTAGCAAACTTCCAGCAAATGTACTCAAAATACACGTGCTAATTGCTCGACGTTTGCTGGATCGTGTAAACACCCTATTACCTACAATCACATACCGGGTACGGATATTTATGTCGAGTTTATTAGGCCTACTTTGATCAATTATTTGAGGGTTGCAATAGTGACTACAAGCTGGTACAAATCCAGATCAGTTGCTGTCACTTTTTTTGGGGTGGAATCACTTTCAGCAGAAACAAAATTGAAACGATTTTGCCTATTCCTACTCATTTCTACGTAGCGCGCTCTGCCTTCTGTCTGTCGTCTGTCTCAGTCACATTATGCCCTCTGCTTAAACAGTTTGACGGATTAAGATGCGTTTTGGCAGATACACCTTTGGGCTCAAGTGACACATTGTGTTAGATAGGGGTCGGACTCCCATCGGAAGGGGAGCTTTGGCGGTTGAACCCGGAGCCAAAACATGCAATTGCAAATTGTAGCCAAATCGTCTGTCCTGTGCTGCCACCTGGCGAATATAAACGAGGACAGTGATTCCACTTTTTGCCAAATTAATTTAGTCTTTGTTCAGTTTTTTAACATGGCACAAAAAATAAAGATACCATCTTCACTTCACACCTTAATGACTTCAAAATACAATGATACAATGTCATAATAGCCACTGCTCATACCTGAGTGTAACAGGTATTCATTCACTATCATTTTAGTTTTAAGCTAGAACGCAGTCGTAGCCTGCAGGTACCTCCGCCAAGGCAAAGCTATTCACCAGGTGGCGTTACCATATTCGCTTTGCCAGCGGTTCCCTTATGCCTCCATTAACGCATTGGTAACGAAAATTTCACAGTGATCCAGAATCCAGGATTCCTGCCGAATCACCCCCCAAAATTTAACCACTTGTAGTTTATGCCATGCCCAACATTCCCTCAAAATTTCAGAAAGATCCATCCATAACTTTTTGAGTTATCTTTCTGACACACAGACAAACAGACAGACAGACAGACAAAAACCGGCTAAAACATAACCTCCTTGGCGGAGGTAAAAATTGTGATATTGACAATAGTTTGGAAACGAAATGAAGAAAATTACAGCAATTTCTGATTTAAGCAATAGTTGTCAAATGCTGATTCATACCATAAATCATGGAAAGGGCAAATACATTGTAGCGTTTCATATCAAATTTTGTTGGGTCATACATTCCGGCTATTGGTGGCGTCCCCCTAATGACAATGTAGTTTTTTGCTGTTGTTTACATGTGGAGTGTTTACCTTGTACAATGAAAGCCAAATCCCCATCTGGAACCACGGAAACGAATGTTGCAAAGTGATGATACAATTCACAGAAATGCTAAAAATGCACAACATTTACAAGTGTACAATATCATTCAAAACATTATGCAACCGTTATTAACAGTCTGTCTCTCAAAGTGTCGCCTTGTGAAATTGGTAGGCCTATACTAGGCCTACCTACAAGTTTTTCAGTAACACGACAATAAGCAAATAGATTTCACTGGTATAAACAAACGCTATAACTGAAGTCATGATCATGGTGCAATTAATGTAAATTTACTTATAAGATTGATTATCAGGGAAAATGTAAACGTTAAAACACGAAAAAAGTGAACAAAAGATTAATATAATATATAATTCTATTTATACACACCTGTACAGGACGTTGTAGAAATTCTTTCAAATCAAGATCGTCACACTACACAACAGTCAGAAAAACAACTCATGACAAATAACTAGAGAATTATAATTATGTTTTCACAGGTTTTACAGCCACCTGTTTGGCTTTATTCATTACAGTTGGTTTCCCCGGTAAATTCTTTAAAAAATATACCAGTGATTACCCGCAGTTACTACTTTGGTTTCTTGAGAGTTTGGCTCATCTTAGAACCTCCTCCATTACTCTGACCCAGATCATAGCTATAAGAGGCTCGAGGCTCCGTTATCCACTAGGTTTTGCTGTCATATTCTACAAATTTGACCTGCTATTTAAATACTTACTCCCAAAACCTGGAAGAGATGTAAATCAGATAGAGAGTACAGCTCCATCGAAATATTCAACAAATAACTTCAAAAACAAGTAGATGAGCACATACTGAGCAGTGTTATGCACCACGAAATGTTCCCAAATCATTGAATAAAAGTACAAAATATAATAGACAAATAAATAATTATCATCCTTGTATCAAACGTCACAGAAGTTACGTATATAAATGTGATTTCATATAGGCCCCTATAGAACCAAGATAAGCTTGTGTTGTTACCGATTGGTCAATGAACTGTAAAAAATGTAACAAATAAATACAAGCTAAAAATAAAACCTGTGCATATAGGTTACATACTTGCCACAAAGAGAGTACTTCATTTGAGCATGCAAGTTGTCGAGCGATTCTGAGAGCGGTCGGTAAGCCAGCCTGATATATGCTGTACGACTCCAGTAGTATCCTCCACTGCATTCACACAGCAAATCTACCTGTGAATTCTCTATATACTTACTCGGTAAGCTCTAACTATGCAAAACAACAAATTTGAGCTAATGCTCACGAGACGCGCGAAAGCCTATAGCAGTTGCTGCCTGCAGGCAGTCACCCATCACAGTACTAACCGGGCCCGGCGTAGAGTAACTTCGTTTCAGCCGAAACGCATTACCAACTACGCCACCAACGCCAGTACCGTGGCGCCACGTTGTGAATGATATAGCCTTGTGTTGCAGCGCAAAATCGCCAAAAAATCCATAAAATCCCCTATTTTGGCGTTCAAGGTCATTCAAGGTCATTTAATTCGGCGCCAATCGAAAGCCAGTATGCGATTTCCTATTAGTGATTAATAGTAACCTAGGCTATCTCGCACCGTTGCTAATTGGCCAGAAATCGCAAATTTTGCCCACCCCCTCTCATTTAGCGCCCTCGTTCGGGGTGACCCCTTTCGAATTTATGAAAAAGCTTTACGGTTCCTGAAACTAGAGTCTTCCGGGCAGCCGACGGTGAAAATTTGGTAATTTTAGCCTGCACCGTTTTTGTCCGATCCACCCGTGTGACAGACAAACAGACAGACAGACGGACGGACGGACGGACAGAATTGCGATGGCTAAGACGCGCTGAAAGCAGTAGCTGCTTTCGCGCGTAAAAATCAACTGTTTGCCAATTCAGTAACAGTAGTACTCAATAAGTTAGCTCGAATTGCATCGGTGTGAATGCTCTCAAATGCTACTTACACCCCTCCCCCCAAAAAAAACCGAGAGGGATACGGACTACAGTTGCACGGAAATATTTAACAAATTACTTCAAAACATAAACACTAAAAGGTGAGCAGATTTATGCACAATGGTACCAACTGATCATCAAACGTGCGGTTTTGAAAACTTTTTTTAATCAGGCAGAATTAAAGCCCAATTTTTAAATGCAAACCACTGTTTTTATCAGCCAGTCACTAATATACAGGGTGGTTCAAAAAAACGGACCCCCAGTTTTATTTTTGGGATAACTTCGGTAATTCAGCACCGATTTTAACCATTTTTTCACTGTTACAAGCAGAAATTTATGGCGCGTAACGTGATGTTTTTCCACCCACCGCACCTTTATTGTGTGACCACATTACCTAGCAAAACAAACACTACTGCTAATATCGGTGTTCAAACAGCAATCATCATTTGTTATTCTGCCCATATCAAACGATTTATTCTAAAAATTATTACTGGTAAACAAAGCAAATAAACACAATATGACGTAACAATGACGTCACAAGGCACTACTGCGAATAAGTAAGTAAGCTTAAC
>Ga0209367_1000542_pt1 | contig 38536 bp, 18 predicted proteins | sample WorMetLIZISLAND2_FD_187412 | JGI IMG/M metagenome (GOLD analysis project Ga0209367, IMG submission 187412) | Marine gutless worms symbiont microbial communities from Max Planck institute for Marine Microbiology, Germany - Olavius geniculatus... ...
GCATCACACTGACTGTGTGTCAATGTGCTGCTGAATAATATCACCTTTTGTAATTTTTGCTGTTTTCGATGTGCAAGTCCTTAAATGTTGCCGTTAACAAGTGTATAGACTAATGTTTTGTACATTTATATTTGCTGTTTTATTACTAAAATACTGTTTTCCTACTGGTGATCAGCTACAAAGATATTGCGCTTCAGATTTTGTCTTACAGTAGCCAAGCCGATTACAACTGTTACCGAGTTATAGCCAATTTTGTCCCAAATTTCGTTGGCATGGCAACGGGGGTCAGTCGGGGAAAATGCAAATTAAATATGATTTGTGTCATAAATTGCACAACAAATAAAACAAAAATCTGCAATACCTCAAATTTAAACTACAGGTTTTAATTTTTTTTAAATCTAGGGTTTCAAACCAAATTTCAGTTCTAATGAGACAGGCAATGATATTATTCGCGTACGTCTCACACATAGAACATCATTATGTCTTTCATTTTTGCTTTCAAACGTGCAGCTAAGCTTGACGATCCTAATTTAGACTTATTCGACGATAAGCCCCAGATAAACGGAGAGGAAAAGATGTCGCCAGAGATATTGCGTGAGCATAACAAGCTTTCTGTCGTTCAGGAAAACGAAAACTTCTGTTCAATAAAAGTCGAGGTTTTCGTTAACCAAAATAAACTGGAATAAAAACTTCAGCTATATCGCAACAAAAAACTATCACATACATCAGTACATTTAAAGTACAACGCTCACAAAACTACCACCGACTAAAACAAATGACAAACATCAAAATTAAAAGACAAAACAAAAATTTTAGACCCAGACTCTGAATAATGCGTAAGCTCCGAGATAGGCAAATCGTTACAGCACTACTTGCAGTTATGCGAGTTATACTTGCAGTTAGTTATTTAACTTTTATGTTGTGGCTTTGGGTCATAATAATTTAACGTGTTTACTTTGATGATAACTTTGATTAAACGTTTCAATCAATTAGACTTTTTCTATATACAGAAAACAGCCTAATATTAATTGGAAATAAAACTGTCAAAAAAGCAATAACATTTTAAACAGAAATTTGAACAGAAATTCAGTTAACTTAATCTAGAAGCTAACTGAAAGAGAAACTAAAACAGAACACAAAACTAAAACACCATTCGCCAGAAACTGTGGACAAAAGTGTTGCAGAGATCTGCGTGCAAGGCTAATAGGGTTCACCAAAGAGCACCGCATGTATTTGTGACGACGAGGCTAACTTTGGTTGAAGCGACGACGTCGTCGAGGCATCGTTACCGCAGTAAGCCCACAGTGGGAGAGCGAGAGAGCTCGTTAGCACGCAACGGCGCGTGAAGTTGCTAACAGCGATGTCTGACAGAATAGGCTTAAGCTGACACTGCAACCCCGTCGCTAGAGCGCTCCAATCGAACATCATTCTGTCGATTTTCTCCACGTCCTAATCGCGCCGAGCAGAGCAGCAGTAGCAGCAGCAGCAGCAACGCAGCCATTAAAGGCCTACTCACATTAGCCGTGTTCACGGCCCGTGTTCACGGCCCGTGTACACGGATGACTAAATTTTTCGCCCGTGTTATTGCCCGTGTGCACGGTTGTTGGTTTTGTGCCCCGTGAACACGGTCCGTGTCCACGGGCTGTGTGCATAAGCCATGTCATTATAACGCTAAATGTAATATTTTAGGTGCCATTTTGCAAACAAAATGGACAAATTTAATATTGTTTTGTTAAGTCTGTATCAATTACGGCATACATAAAACAAAAAAAACACTGTTATTGGCTATAAACACTAACAATATGCCGGTGCAAAGATTGTCTATTGAAGACGTCTGACACAGCAGAGTCTGTCACAGAGACAGACGTGTCAGTAGACGTTTTTCTACTATTTGCAATAATACAAAATGCACAAATGGAAATAATATTTTAACAATAAACACTTATGGTGACGTTGCGTTTACGACGCAGTACTGCGGTAATAAAAGGAATTTTCTGATTGGTTGATATATCGCCTACACGGGCCGTGAACACGGGAGCGCTGTTCACACTAGCCGTGTTCACGGGTTCAAAAACATTGCACGACAATGCTGTTTCTCAACACGGTCCATGTTCACGGGTGCTCTGTTCACACTAGCCGTGTTCACGGCCCGTGGACACGGGTGGAAAAACGCAACCGTGTTCACGGGCCGCACACCCAGGCCGTGAACACGGCCCGTGAACACGGCTAGTGTGAATCGGCCTTAAATGTGCAGCAGTCGCGAACAGCAACACAACTGGGTGCACGTCGTGTGTTGCATGTTTATAAACTTAGTAAATAACGTAAATTAACTGAAAGATACGATGTCAAATACAAAGAAAAAACTTGGGAAGTTGCAGAACAAACATTTTTGCACGTACATAGGGAGATGAAGCTAACAATTTTGCTATAAACAAACAAACAACAAAGGTGTGTTCAGCAAAACCGGAACAAACAGTTAGCAACATGTCGTTTGACATTGAAAATATAAATTCGATTGTTTGTTTTTAAAGTTCTTGATCTAAAAAGACTTAACACATTGTCACGTTATTCAGCTTCATTGTCAGACGTTTTAGCTCGGCACAGGATCACTGTATTTAGCACTAATAATAATAATAATAAACTACATTTTTTCAACAGTTGCAGCACTGTTAGTTTATCAAATCAATGGAACTTGCATTGTTTGCGAGGCTACGAAATTACTTTGCATCTGTCGGAACTTTACGTGTTCAGCGTTACTGCAGTTTTATGGTGACTCTATAGGGCGAGAGTGGGTCATAATGGACGCGTTCTTACGCCTCCATCAGACGCCAGTCCACAGCGCTGAGCGTCAACGGTATTGATGGTCATCGCATTTGGGAAGACAGCAGTTGTAAAATAGTATGCTAATTCCTAGTAAGTAACCTTTTTAGTAAAGCATAAATTTAATTCACCGATAACAAATTACAATCCATACATATACGCTTTTCTCACGCGTTATTTTTGCAATGAGCGGTGATAAAAAGCTAATGTAACGACAATAAACAATGAACTCAGCTAACTCACTTAAACAATACATGACACGATAAAAAAACTTACGGCAGGAATGGGTTCGAATTCAAGGCCAGCATATTCAAGGCCAAGATTACTAAAGAAATAAGTAAATGACATCAAAAGCCAGCTTTATCTTATTTAAACCGCAATGAACCACAAAATGTTCAGACAGATTTTCAATGTTTCAATGCATATATCATACAACTACAAAGCACTAATTGCACATAGCACATTCACTACCAGTGACTAGAGGCCAGGGCGTGGAGTCCGAAGTTAAGGCCAAAGCCATGAATTTTTGTCCTCGAGCTGTTCTCGGGATGGAGGACTGTCGTCGAGAACACCATCTCTTACTTGCGAAGTACAGAATACAGATATCTGTGATCTCGACGGTAGGGGCAAATACGGCGGTGACGAAATTTGTAATGTTTGCCTCGTTTATGTTTGCCGCTTTTATATATAACCTCGCTCGTTCTAAATCTTTTAATATAGGACCTAATGTCTTTCTACGCTAAGGCCTTGATGCCGAAGTTAGAAGCCAATAAGCTATTGCCAAAATAAGAGCCGCGTCATAGCTTCAAACGAAGTTGGTGACGTAAAACTGCCGATCGCCGTGACTCGCGGCTGCTAAATTAAATACGATCTCGTTTGGAGCTACCGAAAAAGCAGCGTTTTTCGGCTGATGTAGGTATTTGGAGAGAACAGGTGTGTCGACTGCAGACAAAACAGATGAATTTTGTATGACAGTAACAAACGCTCGGGCAAAACGTCGCCGCGGAGTTGTGAAGAAAGGACGGCGGCCTTCGACCAAGCTCGTTAGGCTTTGATGATCACGCCGCTTATATTCATTCAACAGTCTCCCCATTGGTGTTGTGCAGCTTTATGATATCCTTTATGAGATCCTTGGTATCATCTTTGCTAAGGTAGCAACACACAAAACAGCTAGCGAAGTGACAAGCTAATAGTCATTCGAGATTTATTTTGCAAGGGAGCAAGGACAAACCAAACTAACGCTTATCGCACTCACAAAGCAACGTTTTTAACTGACAAAAATTGACGTATGTCGACGAGAATATTATTTACACAGTGTCCCTATGTTCACGTAAACCCTCAAAACATCGCGAATAAATGTGTTTAAAACTTTGATAACGTACATTTATAGATAGATATTTACTATCTAATTAAAAAGCGCACGCAAAATTCTCCAACACATAGTGAAAAACTCGAATTTTGAAGAGACGCCATTTTTAGATACCGGTACATTGACGTCATTGACACATCAAAATTACAATAAAATATGGTTTTAGCGAAAAGGAAAAAAAGTTAGTAAAAATGTTGCGTCAAGTAAAGGTTATCAAAAAGTTTCTGTACGAAAACTAGTTTCCGTTGTCTCTGAATTACATGTCGTTGTTGTTAACGAAAACTGATCAAACCAGTACTGTGCATTGCAAGCTCGGCAGTAGTAAAAAAGTATAAGACGCGGATTGCTTAGAATGTTGATTCAGTTGAGAAGCCGGTATTAAATCAAGAGATGTACTAAATGCGGACAAAATTCTAATTTCCATAACATTATTACGCAGGATCGTAAAACAATAAAAGCTGCTGTGTTGTAAATTTCATATTTTAGCAGTGTATTTAAAATTCCAATGAGAATTGGTTGTGCGTTTTTTTAAATAATAAGTCATTCTGCTTGATTTGACTTACAGTTATTACGTTTAAAATTTCCGACAAAACTGGCAAGTTTTTGATTAATTATAGTTATTTGTTTATGGGTGCACTTTTTATTTGAACACGGTGTATTTCCGTCCGGCTGGAAATGGTGTTGAGTAATGTTATTTGACACACAGTAAGTTAGCAACTTGTGAAATATTGCACATGGTAGAGCAGCAGAGCTTAAAATTTACGCGGTTACTCCGTTGTAAATCAATGGTTGCCACTCGCCCTATGCCATCGCAACCGAACCGGCATAGATAAGTATGAGCGAAACGTCATTATCATCATCATGACGCGAAGCGATCAGTTACGATTTTTTGTCTCCAGAACGATCTTTTTCCGCCAGCTCCAAAGAGCGGTATAATGTATAATAATGACTTTCCCTAAAATACTCTCCAATCATTATTATATGCATAGTTTACAGTCCCCTAGTATAATATTAACTTCTTGATAGATAGGTTTTTTAAATCGTTGTTGCTGCTTATTCAGTGTATGTTCTCGCTTATTCTCTATAATGTTCCTAGCTAAATAAGAACAAATATTGACTGGGAGAGTGTAAATTATACATATAATAATGACTGGGGATTCATTATTATAACATTACACCGGTCACCGGTATTCTCGTGTCCCGGTAGATCTGATGAATCCAAGTGGTGGAAGGTTGGTCTTGAGGACGCTTTCAAACGGCCTGATACCACCTTGAGATTCGCAGCAGGTCGAAAGGATCTGGTAGTGGTAGAGCGAACGGCACCAAACGAATACCGGTACTTTGCTAAGTAAAAATAACGATCAGCGTAGAGGAGACGCTGTCACGGGCATATAGGGCGAGCGACAATGCGACGTGTGAATGTCAATTATTAACGCGTTGAGAACTTGTGGATAATTACCATGTCAGCGAATGATGTGAAGTCGTTACGTAGGCGTAAGCTGCGTCAGAGTGAGCTCTGCAGTGTGCACAATCAGCTAATGAGTTACTATTCTGACAACCTCCTCCTGGGGCCTGCCCGGCGCTGCCGAGCAAGACAGGTCGAGAAAGGCGGCGCTGCGAAAAATGCGTGTTTCGAAGACTCATGAGCATAACGTTGGGCACTGTTGTAGTTCTGTGGCAGAGCGGTAAAGCGACACCCACATGCCCATCAATCTAAACGGTTACTGGCAGGACCGTGGTTCAATCCCCGGCAGGCTTACTAGCGTGCATGCATTGAGATTAATTTCCCGGACATCACCGTAGTCTGTACTCGTACGATATGACTGACTGTTGATGCATTATTAGGTTGACTGAACCGTGTGGCGTTGGCTATGCTCGATGACCGAATGAGCACCTGATATTGTTCCCCTATCAGCTGCCCATACTATAACATGCAGCGTGACATATACCCCGTTCACACGATAAAACTGGCTTGCTTGCTGGACAAGCGTACGTTAAGCACTCGTCAAGCATTCATCAAGAAAGTTGAGGTGTATCCATAAATTGCAATGTCATAGCTTGTCGAGCTTCCATCAAGTTTTCATCAAACACACATCGAACACACGTCGAGCTGACTTGATGAGTACTTGATGGTGTTCGACTAGCGCTTGTCGAGCCAGCTCGCCGTCAAACCAGCTTCATCGTGATGTAAAGGAGTATTATCGAGCAAACGAAGCATGTTATACATTGATACTTTGTTGTGCTGCCATTTGTATAGGCCGCAATGTAGGTTTTGCACGTCCGTACGTCGCCTGCGGGCTTCTAACTCAAAAACTAAACGACGTATAAAAGTCAAAATTGGTGTGAAGGTTTTTTTAGAACCGATGTAACTGGTGTGCTATTTTTTAATTCAGAAGGTCAAAGTTCGAAATGAAGTTAGATTTATGGCAGTGCAGCTGCTATAGGCGGATGGCCGCACGTTTCCGGTTATATTTTTTGTTTTGTTTGCTTTGCCAGACAGCTTACAAAATTTACTAAAGCATCCATAAAATCACAAAATTGTGAAATAAAAATGCAAATCATTTGCACTTTGCAGTCCACCCGGTCGGACGTGCTTGTTAAGACATGGAAACCCATCTTTAGACCTCGGAACAAAGTCTGCGACTTCGTGGTCCGTCATTATAAGCCTATCTGTTGCTGCATTTTATTGCAAAACTTTTTTTGTTTAACTCAGCGGTACACGGTTAAATTATTATTCAGCTAAAATAAAGCAAAGTCATTCATTTGCAGACGTAAGTTCTTGTTTACATATGCATAGGCTACAAGCCGATTATTTTTTTACATTTTATCGTGTATTTAATTTCTATATATTCGGGTTTGACTGATGTTCGCCGCTAGTTGGCAGTTGCTGTGATGTGATGTGATAGACCTACTCTGAGGCGACCACAGACCTATTAATAGAAATGACGCTTTCTGGTCGCAGTTCGCAAAATGTCGCATTGACGCCAAACGACGTCAGCAGCATTCGGAAATAGTCGGTAGACTAAAATAAGTCTATGAAACAGAAATACCGTCTGTTTTCTAATCGTTACTATTTTCATCCGAATCTTCAAGTCTTGATGTTTGTTTATTGTCATGCAACAGCAGCTTTGTTTAAATTGTTTTAGTTATAGAAATGCAATCGCCGGTGTTAGACAGCAAAGCCAATGTTTTTTTTTTCACATTAGCGACTTGCTCCGTAAATTTCGGGCTGTTTTTTGACTAAGGCAGAAAATTGCGACAAACAGAAATTTTGGATTTGGAATTGTAGCAGTTGCCAAATTTATTTCCAAAAGGCCCTTAAACTCAGAGGCTACACTTCTTGTTATGCAAAGAAAATAACGCATTTATGAAGTCAGCTGTCACAACAAAATAATAATATTATTAGCAGTGTCAAAAAATGTCCGAAAGACGGCTATGATATGAGAATTTAAGCAACTACATGTACGACGTGTTTTTCTGGTGGTTTTTTAGCTAACCGTATTAAATTTCGTCGGCTTTTACGGATTCTGCTGCAAAAAGTCGGTTTTGTGACTAAAATCGTAGACTTGAGGTATATTTATGGCATTAGGAAACGATTTCAGATCGTTGCATGAAGGAAATTGTGGCTGATTAGACGAGTCTGTCGTAACGAGCAGATATTTACATGCACTGCGCCTCTGCGAATGTATTTTCCCAGCTGTTCGTTACTTCTAATTATTAGCGTATCGCAGCATTGGGAAAGCTTTACGTTTCGAGCAAAAAGCCACAAAACTAGCCAAAGTTTATACGAGCTATCTAGTACCGTAAAATGTGAACTCTCTCCGATCGTAAAGTGGCGATCTGGTCCTGATAACGTCGTCAATAAACAACATTTCAGCCAGCAGACCACTTTAGAATGACCTGATTAGGTGATCGTAAAACGCGGGTTATCACAAACGGTGGAATCATTTTTACCAATTAGGCCTTCGGTTTTCCATTTTGTCGTAGGCAATAACCGTTTCCGTAGGTCTAAGTTGTGTCGAGGGTTATTCTTGGTGTCGGTTGACGTGGCTACAGGGTGGGTTTAAAGCTATGGTTCAGAGTGACCTTTAGGCCAGTGTCAGCTATTGCTTCAAACGGCTTCGATCGTGCGCGGAACGCTTGATGACGCTTGAAAGAAAAACGTTGCCTGCCTCGCGATCAGAACAACCTTCGCACCCGAATACGTAAAAAAATCGATCGAGCGTTTTGCGACGAGCAAAGAGCAAAGTCCGTTTGTCTGTCTGTCTGTCTTCTCGTAACGCAAACACACTGTGACGGAATAGTTCTCTGTAGGTGTAATTTAGTTCTTTGGCCACATATTATAGCTCTGTCGTTTATGCGAGCAGCGACGCCAATAATAATTTAGTAGGCCTATATACAGTACTTCTGAAACACTTAAGACATATATCGTAAAATGTAATGTTATGTATGATATATAGGCCCTACATTGTATCGAACACCGTCAGTTTTCAAAGCCAATATTGATCTGTAAAAGTTTTATCGCTACGTTTTATAGTCCGCATTTTTATATAGTATTAACAATTTAACATGACCAACAGCTATTAGAAAAATTTCACATTTTTTCAGTAGCCTAAACTATTGAGTGTCTGATTAGGTCATACAAGCAGAAACCATAGGTAAATAGCAAAAAGTAAGGAAATGTTTTATATCAAGCACATAAGACGATACATAATATAAGCAAAGTTTTTAGATGTTAATGCGAAACAAGATTCCTAAATAATATCGCACAACTTAATTTATTAGAATCTGGCAAAACATGAATACAGTATGCAAATATTGACTGGCGTCGAAAACATCATTGAAAATTTTTGACCCGAATGTTCGTAAAATGTTGAGCGAGATCGAATATCGAGGGCAACATTTTACAAACTAAGCGTCAAAAATTTTTAATGGTGATTGACACGCCGGTCACTATTTGTTTTGCTATACCTCAAAACCAAAACAAAATTTTTTTTAAAAAATCGTTCAAACAAAAAAAAACTGACGACTTCAATGTTGCCCGGTCAACAATGCGCGCGCACTAACGTCACGTGACGCAATTTGGATTACTCGCGTGCAGGTATTCTGCGTTAAGGTATAACAATTAATTATTAAATATTAAAAGACAAAAAAAATAGAGAGAGCAGTTGGCATGCATAAAAACGTCGCGCGGTTCGCTGCGACTGTTGGACTCATTGCTGAATCTGGTCACATACGCCACAATATTGGCGATTAGCAATACTGCAGCTGCAATGGTGCAGGTCTAAGATCAGACTTTTGCTCCGGGGGCGTGTATGCAGTACTGAGGTTTAATTCATTTTAGCCGATGAGTCAATATTGCCGTTTCCATGGAGCCGTGGAGCAGAAGATTCAGCAGCAGGGCTGATTGGACAATTCGGCATGTAAAAGATGCGCTGGAAAAAGAAGTAAGTAAAAATCTCATCTCGTTTCAGCTATCTGACTTACTCGTTTCTCCGAATGAAATGTCGATTATGACATCCTGAGAACGCACGACTCGACTCATCAACTTGCCGGGGCTACGCGACAGACTGATAGTAAATAAGCAAGTAAGTGAGTAAATTAGAACGCACATGCTGTAGATAGCGCCAGAAACATAAGACTGCCACAGCAGTACCAGAATGAATGAGCTTTCTGCCAAGAGTTATTACATATACTCCGTAATTAACATTTATTTTTAAGTAAAAAATAACAAAACATTTGGCGATAATAATAATTGACACGGGTTTGGTGTTTTGTTGTTGAGTCGTGTGTATAGTTGTACTTAAAACAGTACAACGAATGAGATTATTTTACGCAAACGACTAATTTCATACTGCGCACATGTGAGTTGTAAAGCTGAAACAATCTAATGTCGGGTATTAATTGAGCCAGTATAAGAAAAAAACCGTTTTTAAATTATGGCTGAATCAGTCAACGGCGATTTAATTAAACTGCCGAACGATTAGATCGAACTTGTCGTCGTATTTGACTGGGATTTAATCATTATTACGCGTCGATTGCGACAGATGTCACCCTAGCATGGTCTGTCTGCAGTCTGCACTCCGCTAAAGCTGTTAGACGAAATGAGATGCTGTCCCAAACGTCGTCCTATTATGCCGTGGCTACACGCAACAATTTTCTCGGACGAGGTTTTTAAATCTCGAAAGGTTCGGCCACGTCGATCAACACATCGGACGAGAAAATCGGCGCGTGTAGCCTCAGCATTAAACAGTATTTCCTGCAAAACACTTAAAAAACACGATGAGTAGGGCCGGAATTGGGGTGATAGAAAGCATCAAGCCTATCGACAATGCTGTAGACCTATAAAAACAGAAACTACAAACAAACGCTTATTTAGAAAATGAAACAAATGTAAACGTGATAGGCCAAAGTTGTTAAAAATACCGTTATTAACTTTTGCCTCATCCCCACCTGACTGCGTGATTCGAATTCAGATCTCCGTCGGCAATCATACCACTCTGCCATCTTTTCGACAAAACACAGCAAAACGTTTTGTTTGTCTGCTAGACGTCGCATGCTTGCAGGTCAGAGATGAATCCGTGTTGGTCCACTATGATGACACACAAATCGCGGCGTTCGTCATGCATTTGTGCATGAAGTCACGTCGCTTCGTCGTACATCTTGTGTCAACTGTCAGGGAGGAGCCCGGGATCACACTCGAGTCACGGTCATTAATTTTGATAACCAGCTGTATGAGAACATGGGCCAATTTGTCCCACCACAATCGGATGTTGTCGTGCATTGGACCGGTCCTTTTATCCACGTGACATTATAACTTTACTAGCATCGCGCCGACGGTCTCATCTCACAGCGGGCGCTGACAATTATGCAGGAATGGAAAATAATGGATGACTTTTGTCCATTTTCACAGACATATTTTCAAAACAACTACGTCGACTTCCAGTCCGTTATTTTTTTAATATTAAATTATCAGGCGCAAATTAAACCCTATTCATCATTTACGCTTTCCCGATGCGTTTCGGAACAAAAAAACATCGACAGCGCCAGCCCGACCGGCCTTCACACGAATGACCGAGGCTAATCGTTGCCATAACTTTCGGAAAGCAAATAATGTTATACTTTTGGGCGGCAGTCGCTATTTTCCAAACTGTCAGAAATTCGAAATTATGCAAAGTTATCGATAACAATAAAAAACATGTCACATAGACTACCTGATTAACTAGTTCACCGAAACGCAACAAATGTGCATCAACACTGGAGAAGCATAGTAAGAAATAACACATTGAAAAAATGCACAAATACAAAAGCAAGTACTATACATATGTAAACTAAACTAAACAGACGTCTGTTAAAAAATAAAGTGTTTATAATATTAGACTGACACCTGTTTGTTTCTGTGAGTAGTAGCTTACGGGCTACGTGGTGAAGGCCTTAAATTATGTGACTGATTGAAACAGTGGTATGTCTGCTAGCTGCAAACCGCGGGTCCAATTGTTCGTTAACGTGAGCAATGGATGGCCTCATAGTGCGCTGCGGTATCATAAGCTCATGCCAATCAGCTGCCACTTCGGAGATTGTCAAAGCGCTTTTGGCCACGAGTTCGTCTCGTGTAAGAAGCGCTGGACTTTACTTTTCCGCACCTCGTCGGTTGCGGCACCCTTCACACGGTGTTTTGTGTCTGTAATCTGAAGCACTCTGTCGCAGGTAAATGTCCATCGATTTTGTATGACCTAGACTGCGTGTCTAATGTCTATATAGTTTATACTTAATTAGCGGATGTAACACAGCAGGCTTTCAGTTCGCGTGATCAAGAAACCCCCGCTAGATGGCGCATCAACGACCCAGTCTGTGATCGCACTCGTCATCTGACGACCGAAGTAAAAAGTTGCATTCATTCATTCATTTTCCAAATTTACTTTTTATTTGTTTAAGGCCCGAAGTACTATGACTAAAACATGTTAACTTAATTTGATTTGCTATAATAAGACGGACATTTTTGTGTAAAGCGTCAACGTTTCCTAACAACATCGTAGTTTACAGGTTGTTGGCTTCGCTACGGGTTCAATATAGAAGTGGCGGCTTGTCCATATTCAGCTCGGCTGCAGCAAGAGAAACGGAGTAGTCTACGTGGTCGAACAGTGATTTCAACACGTCGTTTTGTAATAAAACAATCCGAGCAAAGCTCACGTAACGCGCGACAACATCTGTGATGCCACCTGGAAAATTAGTGTACAACATGCAATAAAATAATAAGGCTTGCATCTGTCACGGCATGGCTGCAGACAATGGCGTAGGGTGTGAGGCAGGCCCCCAATTTCAATTTTTGTTAAAAATATATATTAAAATCTGAACAAAATAATTAAAATTGCTGCCACCAGATCTAGAACTTTAAGGCTATAATGCATTAAATTCGAGTTTGTCTACGGCTCTGCCCCAGACCCCGCTAGGAGAGCTCACACCGTTTCCCCAGTTCCCCTTTCTGGATTGTAGGATTCCTACTTCTCAAGAAAGTTAGAAAAAAGAAAAGGGGGAAAAAAGAAAGAAAAAAAGGAAAAAGAGAAAAAAATAGAGCAAAAATGTCACCAGTTCACATTTCTGGATATGCCACTGGTTGCAGCCTTTGCTTCTAATACAGCGAAGTGATTGGTGTTTGTGCTACCGGCTGGAAGCATGCAGTCAGCGGGTGACGTCACTGGTGTTTAGTGAAAGATCGGCGCTGATCATTAAACCGCACGCCATATCTCAGAACTGCAAGTTTACTGACGCTGTGAGTCGGTGGTGACCGTCTACAGGTGTGCTCTAACTGTCGTAGCAAATAGCGCGCGATGTGTTTGTGACGTTTATGATCGTGCTTCCCGCTGACGTCACGCGTTAAGCTGGTGATAAATAATACCCCGTTTACACGATGAAGCTGGCTCGACGAGCCAGAGCACTCATCAAGCCGGTACAAGTGTATAGGTTGCAATGCCACAGCTCGTCGAGCATTCATGAAACACACATCGAATTCCTTTGATAAATGCTTGTTTAAGCAGCTCAATGAATGCTTGCAATATCGAACATGTTTGATATTGCGAACATTTATGATTCATGAAGTTGGCTTATTACAGTGCTATATAGGCGACGGTGTCCGGACATTACCCTCCCCCAAGACACAACCCCTCCCAGGACGAAACCCCCTTTTACCGGGGTAGGACGAAACCCGCCCATAGAACACAACCCCCTAAGACACAACCCCGCCCCTCCTACGATTTTGATCATAATTTACACATCTTGTGTCGAGCAATTTTATGTTTAAGTCGTTTTATATTAACCATGCTGTTGTTGTTTATTTTTTCGAAAAAAGGCCTACACTGTTGGAAATTTGTCAATTAGGCCTAATAGTGCAACAATACTGACGTGCATGTACAGCAATAAAACACCCTCTACAAAAATTTCACTGTTTTCGAAATTATTTTGTACAATTTTTTAAAGAAAAGTTTGCTATAGAGTTACAGACAAAAAAACTTTTGTGCAATATTACAAAATATTGTTCGTAAATGGTACACTTTTTGGTTTTTAATGCGCTATTTTTAAGTAGGCTAAACGTGCATCTATATACGACTTCAATGTAAGTAAAACTGTTTAATATTACGTAGGCCAATCGAAAATAAACGACAAAACAATGGAATACTAGCTTAATAATATTATACGTTATTGTATTATGTGAATAAATAATCGTCTGCTTTGCAACAAAATATTAATGATACGGGACGAGCAAATTGAATATTTACGGGGAACGTAAGCTAAGGAACGAAATATACACCGTGTCTCAAAAAAAGCAAAATTGTTTGTGACAAAACTTCGTCTAATCTCTACCAAATTTTATAATGTTTGACATAAAAATGGCCAAAACAATAAAATTATGTGAGATATACTAAGTGTCCACCTCACTAAATATATGTTAATGCACTACCGTGTTAAACGTAGGCCTAAATGCGGTATTGAATTATATGGCGTTTTCTGTGAAATTGATGATGCGGAGGTGAGCAATCTGAAACTAATAATCGCATAAGGTATTAATTTGGAGCATCTGCGTTTAACACGGTAAGGCGTTGACACAAATTAGGCCAGGTAACAAATAAGTGCACCGCACCTATCGTCTTGGCCGTCTTCGTGCCAAAAATTATCAAAGTTGGTTGAAATTTGACAAAGTTATCACGAAAACAATTGTGCTCGTTTTATGAGACACGGTGTATTAACAAGATGTATTGCCCTGCGTGACAAACGTGATAAGCAGCGGCCCGTGCAATTTGGAGATTGCGTTTAACCGTTGGATCCAGCGACCGTAACATTTCTCTGTACGACTCCCATGAATCTTATGATTATCGCGCCAGATTAACTCACTCGCCAATTTCTGTTATACGTTTTATCCTCTCAGAAGCTTTTCACATACAGGGTGAGCCGAAAAATTGTCACCGCTTTCAATTAGCCTACGGCTATATAATTCCAGATAAACCGCAAAATGCCAGATACTTACAGTTTGAATAAGTTAAGCATTTGCTCTTAATTACCCACAGTTTGAATATGCTTATTTTTTGAATGGACTACATTTTCATAATTTTTCTGAAACTTTAATTATTTTCAGCACACGCAATAGCAGATTGTAAATCGAGCAGCGTTTATCGTTAGGCAGTGTAACCTCAGTGATAAAATTGTAATGTATTCGCATGAAAAAAACCATTTATTGTTTGTTGACAAATTTGACATGGTCGCATCTGGTAGATGAGACACCCAGTCGTTCGCTGACGGTAACACACAACATAATTTCGTACTCCTGTTGAATTGATGCGTTAATTAATGCGTTACCGCATGCGACTGAAATAATTAATCGCACGAGTTAATAATGCCATTAAAATACAATCGCTTGACAGCTCTAATTAAAGCACACATCTATTTCTGCGTACAGCTTGCTTGAGACGACGGCTGGAGTACTACAACACAGAACACACAAAAAGATAGCAAGGGGGCAGAGGGTCCAATCCCCCGATCTTAATTGTTTTGATTAAAAATAAATATTAAGGACTCGCGGAAATAACTAAAATTGTTGCCTTTAGATCGCATAATTTAAGGCTATAATGCACCGAATTCGAATTCGGCTAAAGCTCCGCTCCAGACTCCGCTGGGTAACTCACAGCGCTCCCTCAGACCTTCTAGTTGAAATTTTGATGTTCTACTTTTAAGGGAAAGAAAGAGAAAAAAGGAGGGGGAAAAAAGAAAAGGAAAAAGAGGGTACGTGAGAAAAAGAGAAGAAAAGCGAGACGCCGAATTCACATTTCTGGCTACGCCACTGGCTGACGACGCATCTGCGATGGCTCGCGCGGTGGTCTGGCGGCAAGCTCTGCGCGACGCAAACGACTGCAGACTGCAGCGGACAACGTCAGAGTGGCACGGCTGTCGATGCGAAAAATTATCACGTGCACTCGCAGACGATTGCTGCATCAGTCAACACTGCGACAGGCGCTCGCTCACCATTGCGCGCCAGTTCTTCTTGAACGTGTACGAAAGTCGCATCGGACAAAAAAGAACGACGAAACGTAAGGACGTGCGCGTTTTGCTGTTTATCGTTGTATTTCTTTGTATTTTTACCGTCCGCGGTAGCGACGACGACAGTATTGTTTTAAGCATCGTCACTAAGTGTTTTTTTTTGTTTTTCTGTTTTTCTGCTACTACGATAACTCGTAAACCGCTGCACTTAGCTTGATGACATTTTGCACGAACATGGACCTCGACAATCTCTATAACTATTTCGTTTTAAGGTCATACTCAAGGATAAAGATCACATGAGTTTAAAGTGCGTTTTCTGTTGTTGTGTGACACTGCGGCTATTTGCGGACAGTACTAAGCCTTAAGCAAAGCTTGACAATTTACACTGTGTCTCAAAAAAATATCCCCGACATTTTCGACTGTAACGTACAGCGGCAAAAATATAAACGCAATTAAAAAAGGGGTCATAAAAGAGGGGTTCGGCCGTCCGAACGGTAGGTGTTTTTTGACGGCCGTCTGGATATTATGGTGTAGGGTTTAGGGTTAAAATTAAGATTAGAGTTAAGGTTAACGTATTTCAAAAATTTATGCGAGAACAGGCCTAATGCACAGCAGAACTAAGAGTATAATATTGGTGATATATTTGACGCTGCTGGAGGCATGTACGAAACTTGCTGACTGGCGATCCGTGATTCATTACTTGCTGAAGTTGAGATCGTCAGTTGGCCGGTTGCCGTCGTGTCTCTGCGGCGGTACGACGAACACTTTTGGGTGCTCTCCGTACCGTCGCAAAACACGGCTTTAGCCTGTGCCCACAAGCACCGTTGGGTGCTAGTACGTACTGGCTAAGGTCGTCCAAGTCGGCGGCCGGCGCATTTATTAAAAGTGTAATCTTCATACGTAAAAATTTAGCTCAGCTACATCTGTATTTTAGATACTTTCTGACCAAAATACGACGGTGGTGGAAGTTTTGATGGTGTCCGCTGTCCAACAATGAATTACTCAACTTTAAGTTTGTGGTGGAAACCTGGCTGGAAGGACATTACAGCGCTTTATGACGTCATTATTAAGTTACAATGACGTCATATCCGCTTTAAGCTGATGCGAGTACGAGAGAAATATACGTTTACTGCTGTAAGCTTATACATAGAGTTTGGAAAGTTTTTTCAAATAATATAATTAAAATTATTTAATAATTAACGGTGTAATTAAAATTATTTCAAATAATATAATCCATTTGCAAGACTTTCTGAGTTTTCCTCGTACGTCTGGTCTACTACGTTGGCAGGGATCCGCAAGTGAAGTGATCTCAAGCCGATACAGTTCGGACCGGCTGACAGGTGCGTGTGACGTCATCAAGGCGCCATAGAACGTTGCTAATGGCGGGCCCGGGCAGCAGCGACGACCTGTTCGCCGTGCTTGGCGGTTTCAACGACTCGGGACAGATCTTGACTCTGCTGTGTTCTGGCGGCGGCGGACTGACAGACGCCGCTGGTTTCAACTCGTCGTCGCTGCTGCAGCATCATGACGTACCTCCGTCAACCCTGGCCGGCGGCGGAGTCCAGTTGTTCCGCATCATCTTCGACCTGTACGTCGTCGGCCTCATCTGCCTCGTCGGTTTCATCGGTCAGTGAGCTGCATATGGGCTAGTTTTGAGACAATAACTGTTACTCGTGTTTGTCGCTATTCAGTTGATCATTTCTGAGCCAACGCAGACGCTATCGAGTATGAATTTTGAGACTGAGACAGCAGAACTGTGTCATTTCGTTTTGTTTCGTTTTATTTCTGTCGCTGTGAACACGTCGCCCTTAAATAATCTTTTTTTTTAGTTTGGTGCCTCTCGCGCCAAATCTCGGCACTTTCTAACTCACTCACTCATTTTCAGTCAGTCGCTCTGTGTAACCGACTAACCGTGCTATATATCTGGCGTATACACGACACCGAGACTGCAGTGCAGAATGGCACGCCCACTCAGGACTGGGACAGGAAAAGAAATAAACGGCCGGCGTGGCACCATCATCGCCCTCTGACCAGCACCAAATTATACTTCTCGGTGACAGGCGGCGTAGTATGTGATCAATTTGCCGCGCACAGTCGTTACGCGACGACAGTGAAGACGTCTGCATGCATGCCGGTGCGACCTTCTGATCTGGCGTTTAGCCACCGTACCACACAACACTGCGACCGAAATCCTATCCGACTGATGATAATTATTGATCTCGTAATGTGTGTCGAATGTCGGCTTATATCACCGTAGTAGCTGCTACCGGTCCCGAAAAAACCAAGACTTTTTTTTACTCCCGACGTTAGTGATCTCGGTGCCTCTCAGCTAAACTGCGGTCTGTGTTATACCCCGTTCACACGACGAAGCTGACTCGACGAGCACACTACGACTACTTGAAGAGCCAGCTCGTAGCTCGATGAATGCTTGCAGTATCAAACATGCGCTCGTCGAGCGCGTGAAAAGCTGGCTTGATGATTAGATATCTCGTCGTTTAAATGGTGTAATATTGCTCGTCGACCGAGCTTTGTCGTTAGAACGTGCTTTTACGCTTCGAACTTTGCGCAAACTTTATCAGCTGTGTGTATGTGTTGTACAAAACTGCAATCACGAATAAACGCCCGTCAATAATGCGACATGAAAAAAGCGGACAATCAAAGTTTGCACGGCTGCATCACTATTCGTTTGACAACGAACAAAAAAAAACACAGAAACGCCGCAGTTTCATAACGGTGACTTAACTTGAATAAACAGACGCCATTGTACCTTAAGAACTACGTCGAGTCTTAAAAGGGCGTATGTTTTCTAACTTTCAACTTATACGCCAATAAATTTTCTTAAATTTTGGCAAACATTCCAGCAGAAACTAGCAACGATGCATAATGTCGATCGCACTGACCAAGGTCATTTAGAGCCTAAAGTACTGTACCGTGGCTAAACTATTTCAGCTTCAGCAACAGTGGTTTGTGACTTTTTACCATTATCTTTACAGATAAGTGTCACAAAAGTGACAAACCGCCCGCGCTCGTACTTACTAGGCCTATATATGATACACATCGATTAATTATAAGAAGACGCGCAATGATTTATTAACACGAATTTAGTGTGTATGGCGGCATACGATATATTTTATGTCTATATTTAATACTTCAATATTATTATATTTACTGCTGTTTTCTGTTCAATACGCTTAGACGACTGTGCGACTAAGTCACGTCCCCGAAGACAGTTACGCAAAAAATACACCAAAGATAACTTTAGGCTATGGCATAGCAAACAAACTGACCATCGCGTATAAACCAACATACGGTATCTTATTTGTACGTACGAGCTCTGCGCTTTCCCGTAATTACTGCGACTGCCGCGGCGCCGTAAATACGACGTTGGACGCGGTAGGTACGAATATGCTTATAAACTACAATGTAATTACAACTACCGTAATGTACGCCCGATAACACAGTACAGGAATAATACAGGTCAGATATCGTTATACGGCCTTGCACTTTCGGTGGACGACGTTGTTATGAAACAGACGTATAACGGATATTAATTGATCGACATCGTATGCAGTATCTAGAACGGTTTATGATGCTTATCGTTCTGTTCGCGTGCGAGCGATCTGCGCAGTATTTCGTTCCACTTCTCAGATAATGTAACGCTGTTATAATTGTGTTCTCTATATCATGTTTATCACTTAATTAAACAGTATCCGTGTGCGTTCATTTCGATAAACCAATTACTGCATTAAAAATAACGCATCGCGATATCAGGCCCTCTATACGCTGTAAGGAAATTACGACTGCCATGATAATGACAAGCAGTATCTGAAGCGATACGGCACAACTAGCTGGAAAGTTACGACAAGCGTAGGCCCTACACTGCGAATGTAAAGTAATAAGTTTACCCGAATTTATTTATTAGAGATTTGTCACAGCCATAATAAAAATAATATAGCCTAGCTAACTGTTTTGCGGTGGTCAAGATATCAGAAGCTGGGTACATCAGTCTGCCTATAGAAAATGGTAAAGTAGACTGCCTAATGTGGCTTCACATATTCCTGGACATTTAGTAAATTTTCACGTTTTCGGTTTTATTATTTTTCACTGAATCCGTTTTGTGTAATTGTTGTTTAAATATGCACTAAAACCTTTCGCGGCATTTCGCAGCAGCCAGCCTAACGTTTTTTGCAGCCTGGTTATTGCTTTACTGACAGTACCGGTTTTTACGCGCGAAAGCAGCTACTGCTTTCGGCCGTCTTAGTCATCGCAATTCTGGCTGTCTGTCTGTGACACGGGTAGATCAGTCAAAAACGTTGGAAGCTAGGATTACCAAATACTTACCGTCGACTGCTAGGAAAACTCTAGTTTTAGGAACCGTAAAGCTTTTCCATAAATTTGAAGGGGGTCACCCCGAACGACGGCGCTAAATGAGAGGGGGGTAAGCAAAATTTGCGATTTTTAGTCAATAAGTCGCTGGTCAAGATGCGTGATAGTGCCTAGCTTACTTAACTTACTATTAATCACTAATAAAAAAGTCGTACACTGGCTCTCGATTGGCGCCGAATTTAATGATTTTGAATATGGGGTTTTATGGATTTTTTGGCGATTTGGGGTTGCGAGACACATTTCAAGAGCGAATTGCGCCGAAATTAATTGAGATAAACATAGAAAAGCTGCATATTAAATTTTCAGCATTGAACGTAGACTTCGACGGTCCAAGTCTCGATTTTTAGGTTCGATGAAACCTGCGCACGGAGGCATCAAAAAGTGATACTTCCTTAAAAGTCGTTATTTTACCGTTGTTAGCCAGTTTTTCGTGAAAACGGTTGCAGATTACCATGGGCATGGTGTCTATCATAACAAGCACTAGTGACGAACTTTCTAGTCGTATCAACATCGATGACTTTGAAAGACGCTGAACTTCCAAAATAAGGGGTTTTTATTGATTTTTGCGATCTTCGACTGCAGCGCACACTCCAAGAATGGACTGCGACGAAATGGTTGGAGATAGATTGACACTTTGCAAACACAAACTGCTATAGGCTTTCGCGCGTCTTGTGAGCATTAGCTCAAATGTCTTGTTTTTGTATAAGCCTACAACCGAAGACGTTAGATATTTTAGGTCTAAAATATTTAGCGTTTTTGCCTACAGCCAACGATAGGGGCCTATCGTAGAAAATAATTTTTTTTAAATGTTATGTTGAATGTTAGTCGAATTGAATAGTGACAACAAGAGCAAAATATGAATGTAGGCACAGACATGGTAGAATATTGTGCTCAACTTCGTGTACCCATCGCTGTTGATTTATTATGCGCTGTCAGTATACAAAAAAATATAAGCACCAGCACCGTTGTTGACGACATCTAGTGAATTTTGTTATTTACGTTTACAGGTTCAGTAGACTAGCACTGCAACATGTACTGCTTTCATAATAATTTTAACAATCTTTGAGTGAAGATTATTCGAAGTCATTTAAGTTTAAAACAGAAAGCACAAGAGCCCAGCTGTCGCTAGGGAGAGCTGACCGTACTGCAATAAACACACTTTTAACCTTTTAACATTTTGTTGCCTGCGCTCGAAGGTTAGCAAATGTGAACATACTTACATAGTTACGTAACTTTTGACAATGGGACATAATGATAACTTCCGGCACCTGTCCCAAATAATTGCGTTGCAAATTGCGGCCAAACCGCTGCAGAGTGCGACACGGTTACTAATGACAGCTCATAAGAACTTACAAACGCCTTATCCATCGGTACCATTGCCGACACTCTACGACGTACAGTTTAGCTACAGTACATTTCGTTACAGACAGACGACACATCGTACCGTAAGCGCAACCGTTATCCAAAAACCTAAGTGTATGGCGGATGCCTAAAACATTTTTGCATAATTCTAGCGTCACGCAGACTTTCTGCAATGACCATGCTTAGACTGGACTACGGAAGTCTGGCTGCGTCTTGATTTAGACATTAACTCTTTCGAGGCTGATGTCGACAAAAGTCTACATTTGGAGGTAGAAGGCTGACAGTTGCTGACGTATTGACAGAATGATGTCGATAACGTCATAACGCTACGTCACAACGTTAACCCGGAAAGTACTCCGCCTCGAGGGTTTATGGACAGAAAATTATTTAGCCTTCAAAGAATCTCAGCAGATGCTGTCACAGTTATTATCGCACGGCAAACTAGCGCGTTTTCTGGACCGCGAACGTGTGCGTGATTTCGCGGTCTCTGCTGGTTGGCGGCTGTCTAAACGGTTTAGCAGCTTCGGAATTAGATTACCAGCAGCTCGGTGACACAGGCCTATGTTCGTCTCTTCTTTGTCTCGCTCTCCCGCCAGCGCCACCGACTGACGACGACGACGACGATGTCACGATAGTTTTTCTCTACATACCGTCCGTCGCTTGTTGCATGTTTACACTCATGCCATTCACGTATGTATATGTTTAAGTAAGTAAACCTTGATGCTAACTGTGTGCCGTTTTCGGGTGTTTTTTATAGGCGGAGCTCCGTCTGGAAATGTAGGGACTGAACATTTTTATTAGTCCGCTTTTCCTTAGTCTCCATTCCTTTCTCGTCGATTTTTTTCTTTTACCGCGTCAGAGCCGGCTGTCTGCTTCAGCATTTTGAATGTCTTCTTCGATTGATCACGTGCCGAGGTCGTTCGTGACTTTCGTGTCTGTCTGCGCTCAGATGTCAAGTCTCAAGCGACGCGTTTAATCTCTCTCAGCAATATAATGATGCAGACAGGCATATACAGTATAGCGAAGCGTTTTCGTTTGCTGTTTCGCTCGGTCTTCCAGTCTCTCGTTACTTTGTTCGTGCCGACGTCGGAAATGCTACACTAGTCGAGCGATATTATGACGTGCTTTCAGCCACCTGACCAAGCTCGTTTTTTCTGGCTCGGTTTGTCAATTTCTCGGCTCGCCTGCAGCCGTCTAAGCCGCAAATCGGCGACGGATTATATCCCGCAATCTGCGGCTTGTTTCTCGAAGGTACTGCATGCAGGCATGCTGTTATCGATACGCCGAGTCTACTGACCAACTACCAAATCTTCGTCGTCGGCTGCCCGAAAGACTCTAGTTTCAGGATCCGTAAGGGCTTTCCCATAAATTCGAAAGTGTTTATTTACAGCGAAAGCGCTAAATAAGATGAGTGGAAAAATTTGCAATTTTCAGCCAATAAGTCACTGTATCTCAGAAACGGTGCGAGATAGGGCCCAATAGGAAATCCTACACTGGCTTTTAATCTGCACCGAAAGCAATGACCTTGGATGACTTGATTGACAGTTAGGCGATGTGATGGTGAGTGATATCACCTTTTATGATTTTTGCTGTTTTCGATGTGTCAGTCATTGCATGCCGCCGTTAACAAGTGTATAAACTGAATAGATGTTTTGTACACTGTGTCTCAAAAAAAACATCTCCGACATTTTCGACAGTAACTTGCAAACCAATTATCAAATTTTGACAATTTTTGGTACGAATATTTCTGACACAACTTGCCATTAAAAGACTATTTAGTTTCCCACCTCACCCAACGTTTGTTTCTGCACTATCTGGGGAGAACAAAAGCAACGAAATATCACTTTTTTATCCAATGCGATATGATTGCTTAATTAACATAATGCGTAAATAACATTTTGTTTACATTTCTGACACTTTGGCTGACATTTCATCTAGTTGTCTATTTTTCAACTGCCTGTAATAAAATTGCTTAAAGTGTTGGCCCACTATGCAAACACAAGCAAGAAAACGCTTTTTCCGTTCATTGACAGCAGTATCGATAAAGTTCTGCTCCAGATCAATCCAGGCTCTACCAGTCGCTTTTTGACTTCACAAACATTCCTAAACTTTATCTGGTAAATATACTGCTGCATGACAGTCAAACCTTGTAATAGACCACTTGTTGGGGCCCACGGATTAGAATAGATGGAATTTATCGACGTTTTTTTTCATTTATTTTAACACTTATTATGCTTGGTTTGATTTCCCCAGGTAATGCAAAAGCAGACGTAGGGTGAGGTGAAAACTAAAACACGTATTTAATAGCCAGTTGTGTCAAAAATATTTCTTCCAAAAATTATTAAAATCTGCTGATCGTTCTTTAAGTTACCATCTATAATGTCGGGGAGTTTTTTTCAGGTTTTCTGTTTATTTCAACGCATATTTCGCTTGATCTGCTTTCCCTAGGTAGTGCAGAAGCACACATTGGGTGAGGTGGGAAACTGAATAGTTTTTTGATGTCAAGTTGTGTCAGGAATATTTCTACCAAAAATTATTAGAATCTGGTCATTGGTTTTTAATTTACAGTCAAAAATGTTTGGGATGTTTTTTGAGACACAGTGTACATGTATTTCACGTAACGCTGCAACAGGTAGGCCTATACACTGGGTAGTAGTCGATTAGAGGATTATTGCTCTGTCTCACGCGCCTGCAGGCTTGGCTTGCGCGCCGCACAAATGCAGGCACCTTTTGGTGCTAAACGAGATTAGCTCTGGAAAAATGGGCTTACTGGCACTACATGTAGAGATAAAAAACGCTCAGTGGCGCAGAAGAAAAAAATTTTTTTGGCAAACAGATAAACGCATTGAAAAGTGAATTTATTTAGGTATGGAATGGGGAAGGTGTTGCAAGAGCGTCAAGCACTGAAACGCAGCTGCTAGGCTATATAGCGTGGCAATGGGACAGATACCTCGTTCCACAGAACGTATTTCTAGTTTTATATAAAAATTACGAAGTATTTTGTCTTTTTTTGTCTGGTTGTTTGTAATTTTTGTTTTGTTGGAAATTGTTTTGGAATGTTTTCTTGTGAAACATTGCTGATGGCGATGAATGCTTCGCTTTTAAAGTTTACTTAATCACTGATACGGTTTAGCAGCTAAAATGCATAAACAAGTTTTGTAGGCTACGTTGCTGTGACCAAACGCCACAAGTTCAATTTGTTATGGACTTATTGTTTAACCTGTCATGCATTTGCACCAACTTTCGCTTTCTTGTAGATTTGTCGTACAGCTTACGTTGAGCAACAAATCTACGAAAAAACGAAGTAAGTTGAGCTTGGACTCAACGCTACGCGTGAATTACACTCAGTTGCTATTGTGATCTACTAGTCCTTGGGATGCAAATTAAAAATGGAAAAAAATGACGGTATTCCTTATTCCTAAGACGAAAGACGGTGTTTTGTATCGAAGATAAAATATCCATTCCAAACGGCGATACCCATACAGCAGGAGCGTCAGTTTTTCACCGAATTGTCAAGGCAGCAATAGTAAATGCTGCCAAAACTTTAAACTAAAAAAATTACAATTTCAAGTTAAATTTTCAAGCCAGTACGCAAAACGAACCTACCCACTCCAGACAGTGGTTTAGCAAATCGCATGGACTACACCGCTTTGTGACGCACGATGACGGCAACCGGAAGTCGTGACAGAGCAAGCTGCGTGTGTGGTCTGATGTGCATCCAGGAAACGCGCTGACGGTGGCGGTGCTACGACTTGATCCGGACAAAACCAACTCGACCACGTGGTTGCTGCAAGCGCTGACCGCCGTCGACACCGCCTACCTGGCGGCCTGTCTGGTGATTCAGCCGCTCAAGATCGCCCATGAGGTGTACGGCGTGCTGGCCAGGTCGTTCCCGGTCATCGAGCGCTATGTGTGGCCGCTGGCATCGACCGCCCAGACTGCCACCGTCTGGGTGGTCTTACTGGTGACCGGAGACCGCTACGTGGCCGTCTGTCGGCCGTTTCAGGCACGCTGGAGGAGCGTCGAGAGGACTCGACTGGCCGTCATCGTGGTCGTTCTACTGGCCATCGTCTACAACGTGCCTCAGTGGTTTGAACGTGAGGTCGTCTGGGAGACCGACTCCTGCACCGGACTACGAGACGTCAGCAAAATAAAAAAGGTATCATATCAGCGATGTAATTCTCGTCGTAATCATCCTCATCCGGTGGCTTAGTAGCATAACCGTAAAGCGTCAGACTTACGATCAACAGGTCGTGGGTTCGACTTCCGCTCGGCTCGCTATCAAAAACTACTTATATGGATACTTATCTGCTGCCGACAGGTAAATTATCCCGGTACTGCAACTAGCCTTCTTAGCGAGTATAGACTGGAAATTCACCGTTCGTCAACAATCGTAATGAAAAAAAATTCAGGCAAGCTTGTCTATCGTGTGTCAGTGTGTTTGCATTGTCTGTGCCCAGGGGCTATCGTAGAATACGTCGATACGTCGCACGGCAAAAGTGACGTCTAATCGCGCACGTTTAATTGTTCAAAATTTTAAGTGTTCTTTGCACGCGCGTACGTATTGTTACATACCAATAACTGGCGCTATATGATACATGCTACAGAGTTTCTTTTGGTCCTGTCGACGTTATTGTAAGTTAGAATCTTTAGTAGTAAGTTTCCGAATTAGGCATGTACAAAATTTCCGACAGAATCGCTCTTATTTAGAAATTCAATAGATGCCACGTTGTGCTAATTAAAGATGCGTAGCAAAAATTTATTGAGAACTGGAAAAGTCGAATGTAAAGTAGACTAGAGTCGTGGCATTGCATTAAAAATTAATTTCAAACAAGATTACTCCGTTCGTTAATATTCTGTTCATCCTAAAACGATCGGCTTATTGTAAATATGTGTCGAGTTCTTTGGCTGCTGTTCAGGGAATTGTAATGTAATATCGTTCTGCGCCTCTAGGGATTCTGGGTTAATTTATGTCGGATGTTCATTTAAGTTGAAGATATTTGCGATTCATTTAGTTGAAGCCGCAGAAAGGTGAGATTTTGGACGTCGGATTCGCTCGCGAGGGACCGAAGTTTAATTGGATAGTCAGGGTTTCCATTCAACGCAACGCACGCAACGCAGGCAAGAAAATACTAAAAACGCAGCTGACGTAGTTGACGCAACACTGTCCTAATAATTATTAATTTCCACAACCCCTTCCGCTGCTCGGTCTTCTAATTTTGCAACTGCTACAATTAAAGTAAATGAACGAACATAAACTGCAATTAACAGTACATTTTAAAAAACAAGAGCCCAACAATTTAATATTAACTAGAAAGCAGTCAGAGGCCGCACACCTCCGCCAAGGCAATGTTGTTCGCTAGGTGGCAGCACCATCTTCGGTTTGACAGCGGTTTCCCTTGTGCCCCATTGAAAGCAATGGTAACGAAAATTTCAAAGTGATCCAGAATCCAGGATTCCTTTCAGATCACACCCAAAATTGAATCACTGGTAGATTTTGCCATTCCCGACATTCCCAGAAAATTTGAGAAAGATCCGTACATAACTTTTTGAGTTATCTTGCTGACACACAGACAGACAAACAGAAAAACAAAGTCTGGCAAAAACATAACTTTTTTGGCGGAGGTAATTATAAACATCAGACTGACAAAAGGGAGGTCGTTTGCCTCACCAGTCAGTTGCGTTTATTGTGTTACGTCCGTTGCGACATTTGCATCCGTTGTGTTTCAATCATTGCGTGCTTGCGTCGGGAGTAAACTCTGCTGTACTGGCCTGAGACTGGCAAAAAACCGCGTAGAGACTCACTGTGTGACGTCATTCGATCGCGGAGTCTGATTCGGACGCGATCAATCAATCAAACAATCTGCGATTTAAAGTGTAATAAAACTAGCGCTAAATACACTAAAACAGCTGAATGGAATCCAGTCTGCAAAATAATTAGCAATAGTTAATCGATAGCAAAATGATTTCGTGAAAAGATGCGTTTTGGGACGCCGAGAAAAGTGGATAGGCCTAACGAGTCGGCAGATGTCGCGTCGTCCGGCAAGTCGTTCCATCGTCCACGTCCGTCCGGAAGAGCTTGACGGCTGTCAATTTGACCGGAGACACTGCTGGACGGCCGATGCAATAATATTTGACTTCCACAAATCATTTGACTTTGAATTTGACTTATCGAAAAGAAAAAAAACTAGCGATACTTATAGATATGCATATCAGTTTGGTTGTTCATTAGATTTTGTCGGCAATCAAGGCTATATTGACTTAAGCTTCAAGTCAAAGAATTGGCTTGACTTTGTCTGAAGTCAACTATCACTGGGCTGGTGCCAGCAGAACGGAGAGGTCGACAGCTAGCAAGTTAGCAACTAGCAAGTCGGCGACACAGTTGAATGGGCCAAGGTGTTGCGGCGACACTTTTATAAATACGGCTTTTTGCGGTCGTAGAATCTGCTATATCGGCGTCATGACGGATCAGGCGGACACACGAGCACGACGGCCGACACCGAGATTGGCAGCTCTGGCGCCACAGATCTCACGGGAAGGTCGCGAAGTCCAGGAATGCTCCTTGAACGTCGTTTACTGCGTAGGCTTATTGTACATTTCCGCATATAGTCGGCGTATTAATACAAAGTGCTCGTAAAACTGCGTCTAATCTCGACACGAACACTCGCGCTACGACCAACTGTAACAGCAAGCGTAATTGACAGCTCGGGACTTCCTTAACGATCCGACTATACTGGGATTGTGCGCCGGACAACGGCTTTACTGTAAATTATATGCGCCAACAATGTCGAGTCAACTATAGCTTATTCCTGTCGCTATCCCGGTGGTGACGATAAAAACGGAACCGATAATATTCCACCCAGAAGCACCCTTAACTAGGAAAATATGTCGACCCAGATGCCCCGTATTATGCGGCCGTCCTCCCAGAGCGGAACAACCCTAACCCCCAACCATAACGCTTGTCTTGTTTTTGGCCATTTGAACTGAAAATTAGCACACCGATTACTCTCGCCCCGGGGTACGTTCATACTATGTTTGGATCTTGTGTGCTTTTTAGATTTCGACCTCCGTATAAAATAGAGAGACGGACAAACGGACAAACGGACAGGCAGAACCTGTAATGCGGTTTATTAAGAGAGCCGTGTAATAATTTGCAAAAATATCGTTATTTACGTCATCGTCATCGTCGTCGTCGTCGTCTTTGTCATCATCAGTCATCATCTGCCACTGCGAACAGCGCAGTGTGCTAGTGTGTGGGGCCAGTGATAAAGGTATCAGGATGTTTCGCGCCAAGACGTTTCGCCTCTGGACGTCTTGCCCCTTGCTTGATTTCGCCTAAAACAAACAAAATTGCTGACGACGGAGAAGACGAATGCCCGAAGTGGACTTCGTATTTTTCGTTTTCGTCCGTCCTCAACCTAGTCTACAATTTGTCAGTGGGCGAAACCTTCAGACAAAAGGCGAGACGTTAAAAGAGCTTTAAAAAGACGTAAAAAAATTAGCGACGTTTCGTCGGTAATTCTTGATAACCATGACCACTTGACATTCACATCCACCGTAAATTCACTTGAGTGTCACCCTTAATGCGTCGTTTTCAAGTTTTACCTTTTCATTTGAGCGGCCGCTTCGTTCATCTAGACACTGGCCGCGACTTCGCGAGGTATAAGTAGTCAAAACAAAAAAGCCGAGCTGTCGCTATGGTAACTGACCGTATACCTGCTTGCGCCCGGAAGTCGGAAAATGTGAACGTATTTTCTTACTTACTTGCATAACTTGCGAACGTAAACTTCCGGCAACGTTACAAAATATAGGCTACCAGTAAGCAATTCGCAATGCAAGTATTTGAGCGCAATTAATATCTCCGTTTGGGGAATGGGACGTAGTAGGGGGGTTTGAATTGGTAACACAGGGTAGCGGTCGGGTAACCCTTTTTGCTTTTTTGGCAGTTTTTGGTAAAACGTACCGTTTAGCTACAATACATATGTTACAAATGACAGACAGACACAGCCTTGTACCATAAGCGGCCGGGACGGTTAAGGCGCATACAGGGCGACACAACTCAACTAAACTGAACTGGACTGTACTGAAATGACATAAAGTTTAAGTTCAGTGTAGTTCAGTTTAGTCGCTCTGTACACGCGCTTTTAGTACGGTCGGTCGGCTAACTAGTCGAGAGCGTTTAGTGTCACTGACGGATGTCAGTTTGACGCACGCAGTCAGACAGACGTGACGTGAATTGCTGATGAGTCAGTTGTCGTCAAGACTTGTTCATTACAGCTCACTGTTTGACGTTCTGTTGATTTCGCTCTGCTTACAGGGCGTCCAGACTCCAGTCCAGACTGACAACCAGACAAAACCCGTGCTCAGACTCGGCGTCGAATCATGACGACGATTGAATTAACCCGTTTTATCGGCATCCAGCTGCAGCTGCGAGAAACCGCCCCCGATCGATCGCGCCGTCTCAGAACGCCTTCAGATGCAATAATTCTCCTCGAATCGTATTGTTTTCTCTCACCCGGGTGCCGAATTTAGCCTGCATTAGATCAGAATTAAGCGATACTCCATACGAAGCTTTGGAAAGTTAACTACTTCAACTCTTCCAGTAAAGTTTGTAGTTTACAGTATTCAAAATTAAGAAAAAATACTTTTTATGGCTCTTTAGCATATGACATACCTACCGATAGAATTGTGGAGTAGTGAATAGTGAACATGCCGTTTTTGCTTACAAAACTTACCTGTTCGAGTGCTGCGTACAATTTGTACAATATTTTGTTGAGAAAACGTAACTTATATCGTTCTGCTAGTATCTATTGTCGTGTTACGTGCATACCTTTCAAATAATAAAACTGAAAATTTACTGACATGTTGTTTCATTTAAATTAAATTATGACAACATGGATGAATTAAGATTTTGTCAAAATATCGTAGGCTAATTGTAAATGCTAGAAAATGTTCGACAAAATAGACTGAAGCAAAAAAAGTATTTAGGGGGGCTAACCCAAAAACTTACCTAAGTCTTAACTAAAATAATGACAATGTAACGAAATAATGGCAATAATGACAATAAATCGAACAGCAATATCATACGAGTAAGGTTTAGTTTAAACAGATTGTAGCGATTAAAACCTATATCTTTCGCTTTTAGTCATGACACTGAGTGTAGAATGATAGTCCAAAGTAACGCTGACAAAGTTTAATAGTTTCAGCGACATACGATATTGAACGGCTGAGTGTAAAAAACCTATTAACGTCAAATCCCACGGATTTTACGTCACAGTATAGGCCGCATTCAGTTGTCACACTTCAAGACCATTATTACATGGGCATAGTTTCGCTGTTTTGTACAGTACATTAACTCTTTCTGCCTGTCTCATTACGTCGTGTTACGTTATGAGTAACCGCAGCGGTCGGTGCAGTCGCTACTATTACTTGTCGCTACTTCTGCTGTACCACTATACTTTCCTGTCAACTGCGACAAAGGCAATAAGACAGATAGTTCGTCAATATTTTCTGCTTTAACACGCAATGTATATTTAATGCACGTAGCTGCTGACAGTGCCGCAAATATGCGCGCGTTCTTTTGTCTTTATTTGTGGATTTTTCCTATTGCAAGTTGCTGCGCGTTTTGAAAACAATAATGAGAGTTTTGAGACCAACACAACTAATATCTACTGCTAATCTGTTAATATGCAGTCGTCCTAATGGGCCGCATTATGGTCTTGTCCGTCTCTCTCTCTCTCTCTCTCTCTCTCTCTCTCTCTCTCTGTTTGTCCGTCTCTCCGTCAGAAAGTACAGAAAAACCAAAATTAGCTGGAACGTAACAGCAGTAAACGGTGTACCAATTTTCGTTCAAAGGTCAACGTTATGGTTAGGGTTGCGCAGCGCTAAGCAGATAGCCGCACAATACATCGGCACTGGAACGAGCAGGCCCTACGATATGCCTCTAGTTGGGTGCTTTTTACTGCGTATTTTTGCAATTAATTATTTCGAATTAAACGCGTGTCAAAATGTCAAATATAATTGTAATGCCCTCTGCAAAAAAAAAACGATGTGCGAGTGTTTTTGAATGCTGTTTTGTTAGTAGGCCTACTATATACCGCACTGCTGAAATGGGTAAGCAAGTACGCGGTACGAGCTTATACCACTCCAGGCAGTGTGGTATGATATTGTACATAAACCACGATCAGATCGCATAGACTACACTGACGCACGACTACAGCCAATACCAGTGCAAGCTGATTGCATGTGGTTGAACTTATTGTGCAGACGTGGCTGTTGAATCAAAGGATATACTTTGTCGTCTACAAGACCGCCTGTCACCTCGTGTTTCGCACGGTCGGCCCGCTGTTGGTGCTGACCGTACTCAACTGCTGTCTGGCACAGTCACTGCGCGATGTCAAACGACGTCGACAACCCGTGATCACACAGTGTGCCACCCGATGCCTCAACGTCAGCCAAACAGACCGATACCCATCACGGAGGAATGAAAGGCTGAGTTGATATTGGTGGCTGGCTCTGCACCGAGATGTAACGACGTCGACAACGCATCACGGGCGGGGGAGGAGGCGGCAGTGCATCTGTCCATCGCAAGTCAGCCGGCGGCGCGACGACGACCGTGGCGACTGGCGGCAGACGCGGTGGTGGGGCAGGCAAGCAGCGTGCAGAGAACATTACCGCCATGGTGGTCGCTGTCATCTTCGTGTTCATCGTCTGTGAGCTGCCTGACGTCGCGCTGCGTCTGGCCGTCACTGCCGTCGAGTTGCAGGTTCGCCGTCACTCTTATGGGGTGTTTACACGATCCAGCAACTTCCAGCAAATTTATTCAAAATACACGAACTAATGCTGGAAGTTTGCTGGATGTTTGCTGGATCGTGTAAACACCCCCATTAGTCGCTCATTTTCACCTTTATCGATTGCTGCTTAAATGGGGATTGTCTGATTTCAATAATTTTCGGTAGAGTATTGGCGACACAACTGGCCAACGAACGACCGTTCAAGTCTCCCCTCGCCCAATATCTGCTTTTGCACTACCTGGAGAAAACGGAACACTCAAAATAAACGCTGAAATGAACAATACAACGTCAAAAACATTTTTGACATTATTAATTGTAGCTTGGAGAAATATTTTCAGATTTCAATAGTTTTTGCTACGAATATTTTTGACATGACTGACCATTAGATGACGGTTCAATTTTCACTTACCCAAAGTTTGTTTCTGCTTCACTCGGGGAAAACAAAACACGCGAAATGTTACATGCATGTATGACTGTTTTGCTCCACTCCACACTTCAACCAGTCGCTTCTCGAGTTTATCGACATTCTTAAACAGCGTTCGGTAAGCTCACTGCTGCATGACACCACAAAGTAAGCAAATATGCTGAGATCAGAACTGTTGAAGCTATAAATCAAGAGATAATTATTTATTGAAGTTTCTTCTTCTTTTCAACGTCGATGCTGTGCGTTCCGTTTCCCCAAAACCAACGTTGGATGAGGTAAGCTTCAACCAGCGGAGAAAAAGGCAGGTCAATTACTGCAGCGATAATGGCGTTCGCAGAGGGGTTTAAACTCCCACCAAAAAAAGAAAGTTTTCACAACAAAAATTATAGGAAAGTATTATTAAGACATGCAAATTTGCGACTGTCTTCCGGTTTTACAATTTTTAATTACGTGTATAAGGTTTAGCATTAGTTTTTTGCCGCAGACTGCGCTATTGTTTTTTTTATCTGATTGCGAAGGTTTACCTAAATGCTTCCGGAAGTTTAAGCTCTGAACTCTTCGCCGCGAAATGCCGCGTAGGTTAATGACCATGATTGACGTTGAGCGCTGCCGGTCGACGAAGGAATGCGTCTGATGCCGGCCACAAGTCGATCGATTGCAGTACATGCATGTTAAGTGGCGCTCGGTCCGAATTACACGACGACACCGCTGATTGATTGACACCGGCTGCTCTATCTCGCGTCAGTCGCCCATTGCTGTCTGTGATGTAACACACCGTCTAGTCGAAGCTGTATTTATTAGCTCCGGGATAAAACGGAAACACGAAATCGAACGCTCTGATAATAAGCCGTTGGACGTCGCTTACACCGTCATGGGTCTGAAAGGCAGGCAGTGCAAGAAGACGGGCAAATTTTCGACAGAGAAAATTATGGGTGCTCGAAATTTCCAGTTTGGACTACACCGTTTCTGAGATACGCGCGATATGCTAAGCGCGTCTTAGTTGTCGTAAAGGCGTCCGTCTGGCCGTCTGTCACACCCTGCAGCCTTACCAAAACGGTGCACGCTGAGATTGCAAAATGTTCACTGTAAGCTGACACAAAAATTTTATTTTTTGACAATTTTTTGCCACTGGGTGAAAAGTTTTCTTTCGAACGAGGTCGTCAAATAAGGGTGCCCCTATAAGAAGTCGTTATTTTATTGCTCTTGACTCGTCTAGCGTGAAAATGATTGCAGATAGGCACGGACATGCTCCGCTGACAAGCTTACCACTAACGTCGATGACTTTAAACAATCTTAAACTTCAAAAATAGGGAGGTTTAGTGATTTTTTTTTAATTTTTGGCTCCGGCCTACATTTCAGGAATGAATTGCGCCGAAACGGCTGTAGATAGACCTAGACAGTCGACGTATAAAATTTTCGGCATTAAACGTTGACTTTATTAATTTATTTGATGAGTTTATTAGTTTAAATCGCGGCCCTTTTAAGAAGTCCTTCGTCAACTTTGCGTACCCGTTCAAAATGCGCGATTTCTGCTACTGTCCACTAATTGAGCGCGAAAATGGTTGCAGATAGACACAGACTTACTGCTTACCGTTAGAAGCATAAGCTTTCTGCTGGTAGGAATATTGATGACCTTGAACAATTTTAAAATTTATGACAGCGGTTTTTAGTGATTTTTTTGCAATTTTAAACTGTACCATATTATATTTTAACCGTGAACTGTACCACAATTGCTGGAGATTGATCAGGACAGAGTGCGTCTGAAATTTTTAGAATGAAGCGTATATTTTAACTGTCTCGATTTCGACTTCCAACGATCAAGAAGTCTTCCGTACAGAGGCCTCAAACTTGGATACTCTTTTAAGACTCATTTTTATTTTATTGCACGTTGTACGTTGATTCCACAGGTGGCAGCACCGATGCTGTCGCGCGTTACGCGAGCTTTGCTTAGAAGTTGGATTACTTGTATATGGTTCATTGCAATTTAAATAAAATTAAGCTGTCATTTGATGCACAGTTTGAAATTGTCATACTTACTTTATTTACTTATTAACTTAGTGGCCTCGATCTTGGACTCGAGGACCACAGATTTTGGCTATGGCCTTGAAAGTGCTGGCTTCGATGCACCTTAGTGAATAGTGATACATTAGTGTATGCTTGCGACGTGTTGGCTGCAGGGAGACGGCAATGCGCAATCGACGTCGGCGTCTACGATGCGTCTTCACCCGGGTGCAGTGCTGGCAGCCAACAGCATCGCCAACGCACTGCTCGCTCTCAACTCCGCCGCCAACTTCGCCATCTACTGCCTGGTCGGCAAGAAGTTCCGGCGCATTCTGCGTCGACGCGTCCTGCGCTACTGCTGCGCGTTCACCACGGCGACCGGCGACGACATCTACGCACATCTGTTATCCTTCCCCTCCTTCGGACAACTGTCTCTCCCTGCTTTCAGGTTGCGATTGAACAGTTATCACACCGAACCCAGCACACAAGTTCTGTCAGCGTTAGCGCTATGCCACTTCAACATTTTAGTTACCGAATATCTACCTTGGCGGCCGGCGACGAAGTGACCGCGCCGGCCGGAGTAGAGTCGGCCGGTGGTCCGACTCCGGCCGCTCGCGACCCTAGCGGCTGCCCCGGCGGCGGCGGCGGGTCTCAGCTGGCAGCGCCAGGGGGCGCCACGGCCGAGACGCTAATACGATCGACCGGCGCAGATGCGGCCGTCCACAACTGTCACAAGCCGGGGGCCAGCTCGTCGTGTGTCGACGACGGAAACCACGTGATCGTCGTCGTCGTCTCCGCTACTGACGCACCACCGGCGGCAACAACGGCCGCCAGCAGTCCCACCACTCCGTCCGCTGACCTTGAGTGACCTTGAATGACCTTGGGAATATCTCCGCACACGGCGGGAACGATGAGAACCAACGCCGTCCGCTGACGAAGAGCCGACCGCATTGCCGGTTGACACCGACCACCACGTTAAACTTGACACCGAGCTTCACAGTGACCTTGACCTTGAGCTAGCTGCTGTTGTACATGACGCCGACAACCGTGACGACAACGAACAAAGACGATCACATCGTCACGATTTCAACGGCGACATCTTTTAACTGCTCGGATGTCGGAACTAAATGAATTGCTTCGATGATGACTTAATAACGAAAAGCGGATTAAGTCCATAATATTAAATCTTTTTTGGACTTAGTTTATTTTTTCGTTGCACTTTTTAAGTCTTTATGACACTTAGTCCACTTTTCGTTTGGACCCTTCTTATGTGTGACTTTCGTGCTCTGTCTGTGTATACGCAAACGCAACTGCGATCACTATAGCACCTGGCGAAGCAGACTAGCTTTTTTCGTTTGTTGATGCGTACCGCGACAGATACTGTTTCAAAAGATGCTTCCGTTCGTCTTCGGGCATCATCTGTGGACATTTCTGTTATGACTCATTCGACGTGTGGCATTTTTCTCCCCGCATTTGACATTTTTACGGTTCTGTGTACTAGAATTAATGCTATTTCGGTCAAGTAAAATTCCCATGTGATGATGACGACGACGCTTAACCTTTCCCCTGCTGCAGAATAATCGCATGTGATAGTAGTAGCCAAACTGTTTATCAGTCTATTAGTCAGTCAGTCGGTCATACAATCGGTCGATCAGTTATTGATTATACGTTAAGACGCAGCACAAAGCATAAAACCACATAGCTAATATTATTGCACAAACAAAACCAAGAACGGTAAAATAGCTAGAATGAATGCAACTTCTGACATGTCTAGATCATCAAAAACACCACGACAACGGAGGGACAAAGACTGGTGTTCTGTCTTCCGATGTTTGATTGCGGCCACTTCAGAAAATTCGAATTTTTGCTATGTATTTCGCATTTACAGCGGATGCATTTCTTCTAAGTTTTTAATTTCTTAACTGATAGCGCTTGTCACGTGAAAACATATTCTAGATACTTCTTTGCGTGCCGGAGTTCAGGAAGTAGAATACGTGAAAGGATCAGAGGCTATAAAGTAGAGACTAGCACGCCAATTTCGAATCCAAAATTCGTTGTTTAGTATTTCTCCCACGCGAACTGACGTGATTTCGCACGTTGTTTTATTGTTCAACTGCACAACAACGGAACCCTTGGTTGAAACATTGGAGAAAACAAAATGAGAAAGAATGTTGTCTACAAAAAAAATCAGTTTCGGGCAAATTTTGCACGACGATTTTTTTCCCTATATTCACAAGAAATTGTGTAGAAATAAAAACGACCAACTACAGCCGAATGACCGCATTGCGGTTTATTGTGTTCATGTATTACTTTTTCGTTCAGTTCGTTCATTTTGTCGACCGGTCAGTTAATTAAAACATGTTTATATAGCGCCATATGTCGCGAGCCACACCGGCTTGCGTCCACGCATCTTCTGGAGTGTTTACACAGTGCTGATTGTATTAACTGTAGTAACTATACCGAGAAGTTCCCAACTTCGCATATGAAGTATGTACAGGGTGGGCTAAAAAAGTAAGCAGCCAACTTGTGTCCATATTTTTTTCTAGTGTTTGTAGGCGTAGGCCTATAGATAGCTACATAATTTGACAATATTGTTGTACAGGCCGTACAGGGTGGGCCAAGAATAAACTCCCAATTCGTGTTCATATTTTACTCGTATATCGATAGATTAAAAAAACTTTCACTGTTTTACTCAGCGGTATTGGCAGCCTAATAGTAGTACACAATTACAATATACCTTGCAAAGTATAGTTACCTCCGCCAAGGAGGTAATGTTTTTGCCGGTTTTTGTTTGTTTGTCTGTCTGTTTGTCTGTCTGTTTGTCTGTCTGTGTGTTAGCAAGATAACTCAAAAAGTTATGGACGGATTTTTCTGAAATTTTTAGAGTATGTCGGACATGGCATAAGCTACCAGTGATTCAATTTTGGGGGTGATCCGAAAGGAATCCTGGATTCTGGATCACTTTAAAATTTTCGTTACCATTGCGTTAAAGGGGGCATAAGGGAACCGCTGGCAAAGTGAATATGGTGACGTCACCTGGCGAATAACATTGCTTTGGCGGAGGTACCTGCGGGCTATGACTGCTTTCTAGTTTAAAAAATGCATCGACCAAAAGCACGGCAATGGCAGAGCAAACCTGCGTATATTGAAGAAAAATGACTATAATCCATCGCAAAGTTATAAAGTTACTTAACAAATGTTTAACGTGCTCCACGTTGTTTTGGTTAACTGCTTTCATACGCTGCGCCATTTTTTCAATGTTAATTTTTGTAAAAAAAAACTGTTTAGTTTATATACAGTGTAAAGATGACATCGTGGTTGTAGATATATAACAGCACAAATCACAATTTGATAATTCAAACTTTACCATTACACAGTTAGCAAAGTTTTTCTTTTATTTTTGCTGAATCTCTGAAGCATTAGTTGAATGAATGGATGAATGAATGAATGAATGAATGAATATGTCAATTTGTCTAGCGCCCAATTAGAGAAGACCTCAAGAGCGCTCGCAGCGAAAAAATGAGTTTTGAGTTTTTTTCGCAAATGTATCTCTGGACAGTGATGAAATCCGCAGGTCGACGGGGAGGCTGTTTCATGTGGCCGGGCCAGCCACGGCAAAGTCCCTCCGACTGATCGTGGTCCTTGTGCGCGGCACGACGAGTGCCACGCTGTTAGCCGACCGCAGCTGCCACCTGCCGACGACAGACGAGACCGGGGTGCACACATCTGCCAAGTATGACGGCGCCAGATCACGGAGGCACTTGAAGGTGATCATCGCTATCTTAAAAGTGATTCGCTGGGGGACCGGAAGCCAGTGAAGTTGACCCAGCACTGGAGTAATATTGTCAAACTTCC
>Ga0209367_1000543_pt1 | contig 38515 bp, 19 predicted proteins | sample WorMetLIZISLAND2_FD_187412 | JGI IMG/M metagenome (GOLD analysis project Ga0209367, IMG submission 187412) | Marine gutless worms symbiont microbial communities from Max Planck institute for Marine Microbiology, Germany - Olavius geniculatus... ...
TCATTATTTAACTGTGTTGTTTCAACGATGTTATGAAATTGGTGTTGTAACATGATCATTTTTGAATGCCGAAAAATCGGTAGGCGGTCATGTTAAAAAATCTATAACTTCGTCGTTTTTCAACAGAATCACATTTTATTTGGCTGTTAGACGTAGAAGGTTTCAGTAAATAAAGCTGTAAAATTTCGTATTAAAATCCCAAACGGTTGCTGAGAAAATGGCGAAAAAATTTAGGGGTCCACTTTTTTCTGCCGCACCCTGTAGTATGTGAGTACATTTTCTACATTTTAGGCATTTAGAAGTGGAACATCTGGTCCAGCAACTAGTCAGTCCGTCAGTCACTAAGTTATTTGTAATGGCCATACTATACAGTTGCTAGGTCCATCAGTGCTGGATTTGTTCTGTGTGAAGGTGATATAATACTTCACGTTGAGGAGTTGGATCAGCAGTTGATATCAAGCGTTGTGTCAACAGTAGGCAAATATGTCCACACATCTTCAGCCTCACCAGCCGCTCACACAAAGTCAGTGACACATGTCACATGCAAACACTGAACACGTTTGTATAGTGCTGTGTGTTGCAAACAAATCCAAGGCTTACTATGGCATAGACTAGGCCAAGTGTTCGTGTTTACTGTAGGGAGTCTTCAGAATCATCAAGTTGTATTTTTTTGAGTTCCAAGCAGCGTTACTCGATGTTCGATACTAGTCAGAAATTCTACATTCATTGTACTTATTGCACTTTGCTTACTTACTTATATAATATTTATATACTTGTATAGTTTTTGTGGTTAGGTTTTTTAGGCTGTGAAAAAGTGAACGTTTAGGAATAGATTTTCTGTGTTCGTATGCATCTTGTTCTAAGATGTTCACTAATGGCATTATTAGGTAGTAGCATGCATGACTATTTAATGGGTTTTATCTTATTTTAGGGCCGAGTTGAAGGTGAGTCCATTCCGTGACTACAAGACTCTGTTGCTCAGTAGCATGGATGATCGCCTGTCACTGGAACTGTTGATGAAACAACTCGATACTGGTCAGAAATTTTTCATTCAGTTCACTTAATATTTTTTACTTGCTTAGTTATTGTACAGTTCCTGTGATTTTGGAGTTTTTTAGTTTTTTTTATTGGGAAACTTGATACCCAGCCTGTGCGCACTTTACAATGCTTTCTGTGATTTGTTTGCTAAGATTTTTAAAGACTTGTTAAAAGACCTTTCTGAGTTTTTTTAAGTCAGCAACTTAGTTATGCATTCGGTTTTGTTATGGTTCTTTATATTCTTAGGTAAATTTCAGTTTATAACGATTTTCAGCAGTCTGTATTCTTAAGTTTTGCACAGATTTGACTTGCAAAATTTGGCTGTATTGTGACAGTTTATTAGTTTTTGTGATTTTTTTGTGGTACGCCTAATTGTCATGCTGATGTTTATCCACCGTAATCACAGGTTTATTGTTATTTTTTGACTCAAGCACACGAAACACAGTGGATGTTTATGTAATGACTTAATGACATGACATGGTTTTTTGCGACCTATAGGTGACAGTGTAACACTGTTGGAGTCAGCAAGACATGATATCTATTCATTGTGCTCACAAGTTCATCAGTTTGCATTCGACATTGTCTTTGCACCGCTCAAGCTTCATCTTGCCAATGTCCCAACAATGCCGGTGGGTTTCCTTCAATAAACTCATTAGTGGTAGCAGGAACATCAAGCTACAACTTTTTATTGACATTTTTGGCAACCACTGCGAAATGTCAGCTCCAAAGATATTACTGGTATTTCTAGAGATGGCAGCAGCACAGATTGTGTGATCCCATATGGCGGGTGACGCTCCGTAGCTCTGAGATAGGTTTCCCATAGAGTTATAGCATTTAACTATTTAAGAGGTTGCCAAAATGTCAACAGATCAGTAAATGAATGTTGTAGTGAATGTATCTGGCTTACTAATGTCAATGTAAATCATTTCACTGTGCTGATTTACCACGTATCCATATATCTGTGATAAGGTCTAGATGTGTCGGTTTCATTATGTGATTTCATATTGCAAGTGTGATGCTGCGTAGGTTTGAGATGGGATTCCATGATAAGATATGCACATCTTTAACCTTATTAAAACCTATTTGCCAAATCGTCCGTCTGTCTTGCTGTTTGTTTTTCTGTCTGTCTGTGTCTGTGTTTATGTCCGAGTTGCATGCTGGTATTGTGTCTACACATCTAAGCTGTAGTTAAGTTTAAGATGAATAGAAATCTTGCACAAAAAATTAGCGCAGTTGTTGTATTTCTGAAACAATTTCGTATTTTATCTTTTTAGTGATGAAGTATTACATTTGTGTTTCTTTACGAGGCTAACTGGCTTCATTTTTTATGTTTTTATGACATCATATATCAAGTGAGTTTTTTAGTTGCATTGCATTTTTTCAGCCATCAAATTTTTTCTGACACAATGTATAATATGTATTTCATATCAGTCTCCCATATTGGTTTTGCAGATTTTTGGAACATTAGGCCACTTTAAATAAGTTTTATGTATGTATGTATGTATAAGACATAAGATTTGTGTAGGTGTGGAAATCAGAAAACGCTGGAATGGCTCTGACATCAGATCTTCCGGACTTTAGTTTGGCTCCACAAGAGTATATTACCCAGGTAAATTACTGATGCCATCATTAATATAACTAGAAGAAGCGATCGCTGTTCTCAAATTTTTATCATGAACTGTGCTGCCACCAAGAGAATGTAAATAACTTCCTACAGCGCTACACAATGTGCCACAAATGCGCCATCAAAAATATGTTGCTAATACTGTACTACGAATTGCTGGTGTGGCCTCCAGACATTGCAAGTTTTCTGCTTAAATTTTGTTCGGTTTAAACACTCTTGCTCACTCACTCGCTCGCATAGTTGACAGTAAACAATTTTCCCTGAATAGATTTTTCCCAGACATTTTCCTGACCTTTCGTCAATTTTCTGACTTTCCCCACGAGCTGTGCTCTCAGATTTATCAACGTTGCAGGTTTTCCAGACAGGTGATTGCTCCGAGCTTAAACACAATTGGAAAGTTATTGGGGTACTGGCATTGCACTGGCCAGATGCCAACAGTGTCCTTGTTGTTTTGTAATTGCTATGTGTGCTTTAGTGTATTTTTAGCTGACCTTACTTTAGTAATAGTCGAGCTGAAGTCATGGTTGCCGTCCATGTGTCTGTCCGTTACGAATGTACTGTGGCTAAACTGTGCAAGATAGGGCCTAGGTTGCTATTGATCACTGATAGGAAGTTGTATACTGGCTTTCGAATGACATATAAATTGATGATCTTGAAGGCCATTGCCTGCGTTTTGCAGCAGAAAACTGGTCATATTTTGGAAGCGATGAGAGATACGGCCTAGGTTACTAATAATCATTAACAGGAATTGGCAAAAGCCCTGTCAGATTAGATGGAAATCGTCGACCTTGGATAACCTTGAAGGCCGTTATGCACTATTGCAGCTTAACAGTATGAGATAGGGCCTAAGTTGCTATTGATCATTGATAGGAAGTGGCATATATTGGCTTTCAAATGACATGAAAATCACCGACCTTGGACGACCTTGAAGGCACTGACAACCAGTATGATCGGCTATCCTAGTGACAGCTGGGCTTCTTGTATTACATGGCCACTCCTCATAGAGCACATTACAGGTCTTTCCCATCTGTCCCTCTGGCCTGTTTGGCTCCTAATTTGAAAACAAAGGCATAGGAAAAGCACAATTGGTGTGCATCTTGTAGAGCCATTTTTCAGTTTAAAATGTCTTAAGGTCGTGCTTGCAGAAAATAAAAACATTCAAGAAATGACTCCTATCTCACATAACTTTTGTTTTCTTATGGCTAGCAGATTGAGTGCTGGTCGCTTGGCCCACTGCACACTAGGTGCAGTGCAGTAGACATGTAGACGTGTCGCCAAAAAGTCCGGCGACACACCTAAGCTTGTTTAAACAAAACTGGACAGTTACTGTGCAACTACATATATGTTTATGCTGATAACAGGTTGGGCAATATCTGATGACGTTGCCACAACAGCTGGAGCCCTTTACGATGTCTGATAACCCGATGTTGACAGTTGCTTTGAAGCATGGCAAACTGCCTTACGTCAGCGAACTCGGTTGGTGTTAATGTCGGTTATAAACTAACCGTTGTAATTGTCCAAGTTGATGCATGTTTTTGCCTAAGATTTTTATCAGTTATTTACCTAACAGCTGTCACAAATCCGCTGACAATGTGAGCGTTTTTTTCTCCAGTCTTGTAGAGAGGCCAAAATTCTGATGTTATCTGGTGAAATCGATGGTTGAGCTTCTTTCAGATGCTGCTCTAATTCTTGATGTTGTCTTACTGGATGTGATTTTGGTTGAAAATTTGTGAGAATTTTATCAGTTTGTTAATGATTTTTGACACTTGATCTGTCCATCTGTCCAGTGCGGACTTTTAAGTTGAAAGTGAAAAGGCGCAAAAAGCTTACAATTAGTGTTAATGTTCACCCGGGTAGGTCACTGCATTTTCAATGGCCTGTCACTTACAGCTTTCCAGGTTTTGCAGAAATGATAACTTTTTGCAACATAAAGTCTTTTTTTGCAGATTATTTCAACAGAATGGCTGAATTAGTGTTTATTACCTGTTTAAATTACACATGTGTATAAAAAGGTAACAAAGTGCCAGAAATTTGAGAAACTAAACGATTTCAGACAGGTTCAAATGAAACGCCATTCGTGAAAAAAATTATACTCGTGTTCGCTAGATGGAGCTGTGTATGCATCATTATTTTTATACTACATTTGTTAAGCTTGCATGTGCCATTACGTAGGCCTGTAAGAACGTCAATCGCTGACATGTGGCAATACATCATTTCACAGAATGTATTTCTAGTTAGTTAATTGTCTGAATTAATTTTGTTTATAAGAGTGGTTGAAATGTGTATGGCTAGGTGAGGTTTCTGAGAACATGGCAAACCAATGGTTGGAGTCGGTCGCACGAGGAACTCTTCACATTTACACCGAGCACATACTCAAAATACGTGAACTCACTGACCAGTCAACCAAACAACTCATTATGGACATTGGTAAAAATTTATAATATTCACTATTTAAGTGATTTGCTAAAATTTAGATGGCTTGCAAATGATAAATTGTAATGCAGCCCAGTGTTTTATTTTGCAAAATTTAATGGTCCTGCCTTCAAGCTGTGCCCAAGTGTGCTAGTCTATGAATGTTTGCAAATTTCAAGCGTAACTGTTTCATAGATGGTTAAATGTAAAGTCCATTACAATTTTTGTACAAAATATTTTGGAACACTTTGCTTTACTTTGCTTCTAGTCGTGGCTTTACGTTCTTGCTGGTTACTGTGTGGAATAGATTTTAATTATCGGCTGTTATGCAAGTATTTGTAGGTTTAAAGCTTTTTTCTTACCGATTACTGTTAGAGGAAGATTTTAATGTTTCTGGCACTGTTAGAAAAGTAGCAGCTATTAGCTCATTTGCCTTGCTGTCTCATCCCCTTGCACGTTGCACTGTTTTTAATTTGATACTACACACGACAAATATTTAACTACATTAATGAACTGTGCCATACAAGACTTTACAGTAGTGAAGTCTGTGTGTGGTTGCGTGGCAGAGTATTGTATTATGCCACACTGTGCTTGGTCAACTCAGCCTTCTATCCCTCCATGGTAGGTAAATCATGTGACCCATATGGCAGGTAATGCTTTGTAGCTCTGAGGTTGGTTCCCGTGATAAAATATACACACATTTGTGTAGAAAAGTTTTTCCAGCCATAAGTTCTCCTTACCCCTCAGCCAGACAGACACCTGTTTAGGCTGCGTTCACAAAGACATGAGTACTAGTCTGGCACCGTCCGGGTACCCGTTGTGTATTTCAATGGCGGTACAGTGGCCATTCACCTACATACTAGAACGGATTACCTGAAAATTTCACTCGTATGAGGAGTTTTTGTGCAGGTCGTGTTTTATTCAACCCATATGAAGTAAACTACCAGTAAATAACATTAATACAATTTATAAAAGTTATGGCACATATTTGACGTCACAACTGAGGTCATTGTAAAGCCATTCATCGTTGGAGATATGCGGTTAATAAAAATGGTAACTTTTTAGTGGAATATTGTTGTTTTTTCGCGAAGCATTACGTCGATTTGATTTCATTCAATATGGCCGATGGGCATCAAGTTAAGTTCTTGTACAATTGACCATCAACAATCCACTCGTACGATTGAAGCTTCTGTGAGCCATGCCACTGAAATACACAGACAGATACCCGGACAGTGCCGGACTCGTACTCGTGTCTATGTGAACGCAGCCTTACACTGTGAGACTGTGGATACGGGGCTAGTGCATCTCGTGGTGTGCATTGTGTTTGTGTTCATCCCAACTTTCATTGGTACTCATAGCGTGGCGCCTACCCACAGAGGGATGGCCAGGCTGAGTTGACTTTTAATCTCGTTAAAACTTGTTTGCATCTGTGCGCATGATGACGACACAGAGTATCTGATGAACGTGTTGGATGACTTGGGTCTGGAGGCGACTGACAATATCAAGACATTGACAGCCTTGCTACAGGCAGCACCGGATGAGTACAGCGAGCTGGCGGAACAGTCTCCACAGAGGCTGGCCAGCGCCGTCGCTGCACTGCGCCGCATTCACTTCAACGAATAACTACTTAGCGATCACAGCGAGGCCAGGGGTGTCACTACGGAGTGGACTGAGGTGGGCATGTCTACCCCACTTTTGTCAGAGGTTGTTTGAGACTGATGCAAATCCACAGTTTCTATGGAGGAGGAGGAGGGGGGTCAGTCATGTTTGAAGTTTTGACTCGCCAGTCGCTTCCGTAGGTGTACATTGTTTGCTCCCAGTTGGGTGGGACAGAAGAGCAAATCCCCATGGGGACCTTCTGCGAACTTTGTTTTCAACAGCTAGGAACATTTGCTGAGTTTTATTGGACATTATTCATGATCCCAACGTAAAACATTGTTCTCATTTGTATACGTGAGCTAGTTGTACATATTTTATGCAAATTGGACTATCATCAGAGAACCTCTTGGAGTGCTATAATTATATCTCAGTGGCCATAGTGGCTATTCTTGTGGCCATGATGGCCATCAAGATAGCACTGTCAGAATAACTCCTCCGTTCAGCACGGCAAATTGTCATTGTGTTCTACAGTGTAAAAAATTATTATTGATCAGTCTGTGACAGATGTGATATAAGCCCCAACTCCCGCTATTTAACTATGTTGTGGGATGTTTGGACAACCTGTGGGATTTGCTGTAGATTTTTTGATTTGTTGCATTGGATTTGTTATTTCCTCTACATCATGTTGCACAACAGACCCACTGCATGTCGAATTAAGTAGGGTTCTGGCTTAAACGTCACTTGTAAATTTTCTAACACTGTTCTGACTTTTCTCCTGTGGATGTAAAAGTATGTTGCATTTTATTTTGTTTGGTTGTTTGATATGTTGTGGACTGAAACAGTTTTCATGAATTTTCATTTATGTGGCCAATTATTATCAATACCAAGAATAGTTACTGGTCTCTGCACTATTAGTCTATCCTTTCCCAGAAGTTCTCTTTCTGGGACCTATCTGGCACAGTTTGGAATATACATCTACAAAGACTTTTTCTGTTACTGTCTGTTCATGAGTAGATTTTTTTGCGATTCAAATCCTTTTGTGGAATCTGGCTCATAATTCAGTACTCTTTTTTCCATTAGCAAATAGCCTAGCAGAGTGCATGAAGTCTTCTATATTCTCCACAAGTGGCATCACCATTCTTGGTGCAGTTTTGAGATCTCCTACATGTCGGGTTATGTTGTACTAAAGCAGTACAAGACGATTTGGCTTAGACATTTACTGAACCACAACAGCAACCATTAAACTAATAACGCTCAATGACTGAAAGAATATAAGCAGTTGCTAATTACAGTAACATAAACATGAAAATTATGCATCCGAAGGATTAAAAAAAGTGCTTGACAATAAAACTAGAAAACATGTAGAAAATAAATGAGCTAATAGTTTGGCACCGAGTTTTCTGAAACACACAAGTTAGTCGTGGACTGCTCAAAAATGGTGACACTAATGCCTTAAACAAATTGATAGGCCTACTGGCATAGAAATTATACAGTTCACGCACACGTATTATGTTTGTCTATTGTTTAGCCTGTTAATTAGCTCGTCAGCATCAACTATTGCAACACAATGTAGGCCTATGTAGGTTTACAACACGAAAATACAAGAACTAGAAAGATTGTTTAAAAAATAACACTAAAGTTTGGCACGGTTGGCTTAAGAAGCTTGACAAAGTCAGAACGTTGTGCAAAAACACGCAGACACAAATCTCAGAAGGTGGCTTTGCCAGCAACGATACGTAGACGATATGTAGAATATTTTCACACGGGCAGTGGTTGATTGATCGGAATATCTGGCATGTCGCTGTGAACACAAACATCATCATCATTGTACTATTTGTGAAAAAATGAACACTTGAAACACATGCGCAAGACATCGTGCATACAAAAGAAGCAACTACTATGTGCAGAGGTCGTTCAATAACTTTCGACAAGTTATACATTAGACTAAAATTTATTGCCAGTGAAACCTACGTTTTTACTCAACTTGCACACGAGTTTCTTGCAGATAAAACATACTACTTAACATACCAGTAGCCTACTTGTCATCTTAGTTATTCACGCGAAGTGCCCATTTACTAGCGAAATTTGATGCATTTTTCATATCATGGAAACAGTTTTGGCTTAACACAGAAATACCTTTTCTGACGTTGGTGATAGTGGGAATTGAACCAGAAGCACCTGTACAGTGTACCCGGATGATCTCTGAAAAATAACTTCTCTTTAACAGAAAAAATAACATGCATGGGGCCAAATTATGGTGGGAGCTCATCCCCAGAGGTGGGCAAATTACTGGCTCAAATGTAATTCAATTACAAATGACAAATTACTGACATGAATGTAATTTAAATTACAAATTACTTTAGAATCAGAGACCAAATTACAAATTACATGCAATTGTTGATTTTGTTTCCCAATTAATATAATAAATGATAAATACGTTCATAGGTCTAGCAGACTAGCAGTAGTACACTGGTAATGCAGTCACTATATTTTATTACCAGGCCAAACAAACATCAGGAGAAAGCAGCAACACACCAATTGCCTGGTAATGTCAACTGTCTACACTATTTACAAACACAACTTATATTTAGAAATGCAAGTTACATCACGTAAATCACATGAAGGTCTATATCACATTGAAAGCCTGGAGAAGGAACAATAACTGCTCCTTCTGCAATTATTGCAGAAATGTTTTATGACTCGACAACGATCGGCGATGTAGAGTTGTAGACTGTTCAGTGTTCATTCCACGATTAACGTAATGGAAGGTCTGCTGTTTATACTGTACACTATTTACAAAAACAACTTGTGCAAAAAACAGTTATAACTGAAAATGCAAGTCACATGGCAAAGTGTAGTTAAGTAAGAGAGAATGACACGATGTTTAATATAAAACCAACTTTCAGACGTAATTGAAAACCATAATGTAATTTGAAATTGCAAATTACAAGACCATGTAATTGAATTATCAATTACAAAGCGAAATGTAATTGAACTACAAATTACAATTGTAATTTGTAATTGAATCACGTAATTGAATTACATGTAATTTCGTTACTGCCCAGCTCTGGTCATCCCTTGGCTCCGATGCTTTAAACAGGTGAGGATCAAACCCAACAAAACTATAGGCCTAGACCTACTGGCATAAAACTAAAATCTGTTGGATGGCTGGCTACACTAACAGCTAGTAAGTCTATAAAACCGTCAGTAGCTATTACAATAATAGCTACTAAATAGCAATTTGTTGAATGAAAAGTATAAGTGGGAGCGAGATAGAACCTGCCAGTTGGGACTCTGTAGAGTTCAGGGAACACTGTGCGGCGCACACATGAGCGTCTGCCAGTCGACAGTTGTCTGACCTCAAGTCGCAGCGACTCGATCGATTCTTCTAGTCTCTTACATTCATCCGCATGCAGCGATATCTCCTGCATGTATGCGTCACGGGAAAAATAATACTACAGGTTACTACTACTAGGCTACAGGCCTACTACTACTACTACTACTACTTGATATCTACCTAGAGTATTTTTAAAAATTTTATTTGAATCTTCAGTTCTCCAAATTATCAGCGTGCATCACTATCTCATTATCTCCACCACAAAGTACACTCTAGGGCCTACGTTATTACTATTAGGCCCTACTGCTGTTAGTACTACAATACTACCAACAGCTTCTAGCCTACTTCTACTACTGAAGACGCTGTCGCAAAATACAACGGAGTGAAACTACTGTATATTAATTACACTTATTTATTCACCAGAAACACTGTAACAAACGTTATAAAGCTTAACTAACTAAAGATTAAATTACTGGTATTACATAATCATTATTGCATGACAGGCAATGCATTGCACACAGTTAAAGCCAATAATGTGCTATTAAATACTGATTTATACAGCAGAGAAACTTTAGTTCACTAAACTTGTACTTCATTGCCTAGATGTAATAGAAATTAGGGGGAAAATTCCAAAATGCATTCTGCACATAACAGACCTGCTGTAACTGTAGATTTCTCACAGCTGAATCCTCAACGTACGCAGGAATCCTGGACACGGCCTCCTGCAGTAAGTATGTAAACAAGTACGTCGTGAGATTATTTCTACAGTGCAATTCAAACGTCACAATGTGACAATGTGCTGTGCATTATTGTCTGTCATTAGCATCTACTAAAGTTGCTGTACAGATTAGCTGAGTAGTTGTCAAAAAATATTAATTGTTGGGCTTTACAGCAGCTGTAAGTTGTGTTGTGCATGACTCCAGTTGTCATTGAAGCAACAGAAGATAATGTAGCAATGGTAATGCAATGTTTATGCAGTAAATTAACTTTATGTGTCCAAGACTATCTTCTCATCTCTTGTAACTTAGTTCTTCTTCAATTTGTTACTTTTAGTTCAGTTACACATGCTAGACCTGAATGCAAATTTGCCAGACTTTGATGACACACAAAAAATATCATGTCAAATGATAATTATATTACAACCACATTACGACAAAGTACAAGTGATTACTTTGGCACTGGTGGCCCGGATGCTGTTCAAGACGTTCTGTTGTGCTGTCTTTGACTTCTCGTTCTCATGTTCAATCGACTTGCGAATACTGTCTACCTCTTTCTGCAAAGCACACAGTCACAGCTAGAAGACAGCTGTTTTAGCAGTGGCGTCGTGTTTTAAAAAAAGTAGGCTAGGCAGAAAGTTGCAAATTTCCGACGGAGGAGATTATGGGCGCTCAAAGTTTGTATTCTGCTTTTAAATTTCCCCCAAAATGGAAGTTTTTCAGCCCCAAATTTTGCATTTTTGGACGCAAATTTTCTTACAAGAATCCTAATTCCGTCTCTGCCACGACGCTAAGTCAGACAGACATTCAGCAACTGTTTGTTATAACTTTGCTGCTGCAGCAACTGTGTATGGATGATAGCCCACTTTAGTTTATACCTCAACCAAACAAGGAAATAATGTGACGGGTCAGTGTGTCTGTAGGCTGGATAAGTCAAAAAGTTGTGAACAAATTTTGATAATATTTTCTGGAAAAGTTGTGCTTTGCTTCAAAAAGAAGTGGTCAGATTTTTGCATAGATCTGGATTCCGTTGCGGATTCTGGATATCATCCATTATTCTTTACATTAGAAGATAAGAAGTAAAACAAGTTCACACTTTGCAACAACGTGAAAGGATTCTGATGAAACTTTAGGCCTACTAGCCTACTGACTGGTTGATAGCAGCACAAGGACCAACAACTCAGTTTTTGATGGTAAGTTTCAGCATCCGGATCTATGGTTCCTAAATCCATCTCCGGGCCAAGAACCTTTTTAACAAATTTTATGAATTCTAACAGTCCACGAATAAACGACCAACCTCGCACATTTTGGCAAAGGTTTAAACTCTTTGAGTGATATTTCTGGTTATTAGATGGATTAAGGTTACTACTTACTGGTGAAATACAGGTAGGCCTACCTGTTGTTCACAGGCAGTCTGTCGTATCTGGCGCTCAAGGGCAGCGATCTGAAGATCTCTGGATGGCTTCTCCCTCGCCTTTGAATACAACGTACAATACAATTAATGTCATGTGCTACTGGCCTTCAGTAGACAGAGCACCACGGGTTTTGCTGATAAAAACTTTGGTCGGTAAAATCATTGTGCTAGGCCATGATTATATATGAAACAAAAAAAGGTTTACTACTGCCTGCGAAAGCGAAAAGCAGTATTGTTTTTTAGCATCATGCTCTGTGGACAGGATAGGCCTAACTCATGAACCGCTGCAGTTAGGACCTACTTGACAAACTTTAGAAACCTACAGAATTTCAAGGTCATGGGTCAAGTATCAAGGTTACATGGTATTTTTTGTACATGGTTAATGCACCAGGCAATAAGAAGCCATGCAAGAATCTACGTCTGCCAAAAACCATAAACTGCATTCGCTTAGTGGCACTAGCAGTGATTGTGTTCCTGTAGCATAAAGTTGGCCTAGATTCATGGAATGTTGTACGGACATGGCCCGGGACAGTACTTAGCCTTGAGCAAGGCATGACAATCTGTTTTTATAGTATGTGTAGGCCTATACATGAAGACAGTGAATTGACGACGCTGACTCAGAGTCCGAAAAAATCTGGCAAAATTGAAAAATAGTAAGACTTTACAAAATGCTAATAAGCGCAAAATACCTTGTAGTTTCTGAGAAAAGAGACCTCAATCTGTTTTTCCTTTACATCATTTTCCACCTCCTTTAGCACTTCATCAAGCTCTGGACATTGATCATAAATATGTAGTGATTTACCAGTAATTATGTAATTTCTGCCTACAAGTGATAATAATTATTACAGCTGTACTAAAACACATCTTAAAGCCAGGCCCATCGAGAGCCACAGCGGGGCCCAGGGAAACATTCTCATGGGGCCCTTTGGGAAGAAAGTTTTTAAAATTTTTTTTTCAAATGATGCATTCTGGTGTACTTTATATTCTTGAGCAATGGCGGGGCTTCCCAAACGTTGCGGGGCCTGCATTAATTTCCCCTTTGCCCCTCACTCTCAACGGGCCTGCTTCAAGCAACGTTAACTTCTGTAATACGTTGGTAAGAAAGTAAGCTTAGGTACTATGTTGGCGAGACACTCGCACTGAATCTAAAATACAAAAGCTAGCTGCTAGAGTAGAGCTCAAAGAACAACACTGGAAAGCTATAGGTTATAGAAAAGTTTTGACTTGGTGACAACACACTTTACGACAAATTAAATATACTAAATTAAATATATATTACATTAAATTGAAGAAAAGATTTATATTTGCCGCACACACGTTTTATATCAGCTGTCATAATGGTTAGAGTTGCATCTATCTGCTGTGTGGCTTGCTGCATATCAGCTGTAAACTGATTACTGAGTGATCCCACACTGCTCTGTGACAACAATGAATCAACACACTGACTAAATTATAATACACTGCAGTTAATAAATACAATAAATACATTATAAATACCATATTTGTACTACCAAGGGCAGAAAACTCTAAATCAAGACCAAGATCAAGATTGACAATACTTCAACAGATTGACTGCACTGCATTTATTTTCATTACGCCACCGGGAACAGTAGTTCCTGGAAGGCCTTATGTTTTATAATCGTTTTTCTTCTTTTTTTTCAACGCGAGATCTCCAAGGTTCCTCGACCAATCGTCACAAAATTTTGCCACATGGTCGGAAGCGTGTTCAATTTTATTATGCCCGACCAAAAAATTGCGGGCCTGCCCCCTCCCCAAAAAATTTGGGGACCAAAAACATGCTAAATTTGGCGCGATTTACCATTCCCACTTTGAGCGCGATATCTCCGGAACGGATACAGATATCCAAAATGGGAAAACTAAGTGATCGACAGCATTTCCTCCCGCGTTGAACGCAAAGAGTTCGGTGTCCACTAATCACGGAGATTTAGAGGTGCAATCATACCCACAAAGTGGACTTTTTTTGGAAAACCGTACTTCGGCCCCTAGGAGCTGTGCGCCCCGAAATTTTTACACGTGCTATAGAATGTCCAAGGCTTGCTAGAGCACACCCAATGGGGACGAGGATTCCCCCAACAATTTTTTTTACAAAGGGGATAAAAAATTGGCTTAAAATTTAACATTTGGGCTTCGATAACTTTGGGGGAAAGGGACGTAGCCCTGTGAAACTTTGCCACGTGACGTATCATGAGGCGGGGTTAAAAACTGGGGTAAAACTTTTGAGGGGGAGCCCCCCTAAAATTTGGGAGAACGAAAACGTGCAAAACTCAACATGATTTTGTACAACTTTCGATCTGACCACGAATATCTCTGGAACGGGTCCAGATATTGACAATCTTAAACAAACTTTATCGACAGTTATTCCTTCCGAGTTGAGCAAAAAACTGGTCAACTTTCATCAACTAACAGCAACGTTTCGTCAGCCTATGTGTACCCACCCAAAATCAACTGTGCATGCGATTTTAGACAACTTTAGACTTTGGCCACGACTATCTGCGAAATGAATCAAGATATCAACAACCGAAAACAAACTTGATCGACTGCCGTCTCTACCGCGTTGGACGAAGAAAATTTGGTGAACTTTGGTCCACTAACAAAAAAGTTATATGTGCAGATGTGACCCACCTCAAGTCGACAATGCACGTTCTGTGTATGCTAACATATTGGCATTTTGGCCACGTGACTTTGCTTGAGGGGAATTTCAACCCCAATCTTTTCCCCAGACAGACATACGGCGCCGGACGGCCTCTCGTTGGGCTCTGCCCCATATTTCTTGTTTATTTAAACATTTCACTGCACATAATAAAGCCAACAAAAACAATCAACAACATTGCCATACTAAAAGGTGTACAAAATGTCACCATCATCATTATCACTAGATTCAACTCAGTTCATTTGACTCAGACAACATGTTCCACATAAAAAAAAGTTTAAAAAAGAATCACAGACAAACGAAAGAAAAGAAATAAGCAACAAATAATAGTAGTACAAGAATAAAAACAGAACTGCTAAAAACTTGTTAGGCCTAATATGCATGTTAGGCCTACTATCCTACTGTCTAAATTGCAGCACATATGAAATCAGCACCAAATATTACTGTACCCTTAAACGTTCATATTTTCTCAGTAACAGTTTGGCGCTTTCATGGGCGCTCTTCTCATCCAAATCCAGCGCATCTTTCAGCCGAATGTTCTCTTCAAGACTAAACTACCTTTGGTCAAGAACAAAACCTTTCTTGTCATATCCCTTCTCTATCTCCCTTATTTTCTCCTTTTATTTAAATTCTTTTCTATTCCTCACCACATAATTACCACACAAACAAGCTAATCTGCATCTGTCAAGATTAAATGTTGCTATAACCACTGAAAGAAACCAATACTGCTCTATATCAAAAGTTGTAGTTGACTGGTCTCGTTTTTTCCTTGTTCCATGGTATTTGCACTTATGAGCATGCTGAAATTAAACCAAACAGAAAATTACATGCAAATTAACATCTCCATTTTCAAGCAATACAGAACTGTAGAAAAGCATAACAAAGCCTAAGGATACATTTCCACTTCACGTTTGTGTGATTCCTGCAAAGCCCGTCTTTTGCAGTTTATCTGCAACTGTGCAAACATAAAACTACTATGTTTAACTTACTTTTTAGCATAAAAAATTAAACAGTCAAGCTTTTATACCTTTTTCTGTATAGCTCTTCACACAAGTCCATTTCAGAAAAGCGTCACTTCCCATCTGACACAGGTGAACGTGCCCCACCTTAATCCCAGCTAGGCAGGTGAAACTTCATTTACCTACTCTGGAGGGATGGAAGGCTGAGTTGACTTAAAGTCCTGGATGGTTGGTTATATGGTCAACAACTTCGTTATACCTATGAACATTTCTTTTCCTCGATGACATCTAATGGCAAATGGAAATTGTTCTAAAAACAACCAGAGTTGCAGAAATATTGGCATAGAAGGCAGAGCGCATATCTTCACCAAGTAAAATAACTTAAACATAAGTACTATTACTGCTACTACTACTACTACACCTAAAACAAGGAAAGGGGAGGGAAAAGGAAGAAACACTTTGCAGTGGGAGAAAGGAAGGGAAAAGTAACAGTCAGCTATGCAGCTGTTGGTGCAATGATGTCGTTGCTATTACATCATCATGTACACACATGGAATGACGGACACACGGACAGAATGAACAATCACTTAATTTCCACTAATGTTCGCTACGTTCAAATGACCAAAATAATTAGTAAAGAAAAGCTTCGGTTTGATAATCGTATATATCTATTAGGCTATAGCTTATTAGTTACTTTGTCAAGATACAAGTTTAATCAAAGACTGAATGAGAGCTAACTGTGAGCAGTTTAATGCGTTCATTGAGGGCTCGTTGTTCTGCCGCAGCTTGTTCTGCAGCTTTGATGGCTGCTAAACGTTTCTTGTCGCTCGGCCGCAGATGACATGGAGGTGGACTGACAGTCGTTCGACAACAGCCTGCCATGATGAAAACCACAAATCTCCACAAATTAATTAAATTACTAATCCATTGATATTGAATAATTTTTGTAGTCAATCAGAAGCACTATGATAACTGCAGAATTCAACTACTTAGCCTACTGTGGTTATCTTTTGCAAACTAAAGCAAAATCAAAGAAAAAAATGATGATGCAGTAGCTTACACAAACTGTGTAGTCAAAGCTCACAAAGTGCTGACTGTTAAACTAACACTATACTGCTAAGCAGATGTGGACCCAAAGAGCATCCTCAACTTCCGCCCCAATCAGCCACACTAGACCTCCACTTCATAGCCCGTAAGCTACTACTCATTTCCCATCCCACTAAGGTTAGGAGACTGAGTTAACCTGAATAAATGTGGCTCTTTGGCGATGGCGTCGCCGACTTGCTGCGAACGGTAGAACCACAAACTGGAGATCGTGAAACTTTTTCACAGCTGCGCCTCTGCCATTGTGAATAACCACCACTCTGCTGCTGAGACAGTTGCCCAGAACAACGATGAGCAGCTGTTAGTGCCATTGCATCACAAGTTTTCTTTCCATGGTCTGCAACAAAGACGTAAATGTTCACTAGAAACTTTGTTAACAGGACAACAACATAACAACAAGTATCGGGGTAGATAAATAATCAGGCTGTTTTGCAGTGTCAAAAGTTCAGTACGCCAACAACGGCAACGACTGAAGTAATTCTATTCGAACGCTTACTTTTCACTGACAGCAAGCCAATTCTAATCAAGTGATTTATCACATCTAACAATGAACTGAATATCGAAGAAAATACCAAAACAAATATTCTTCATCGTTGGCTACCATTTAATTTTGTTTACTGTTGTCATGTTCATACATACCGGAAGTTGCTTGTGACACACCTCCTATCATCGGTCAAGTAAGCAAATACGTATAGCTTCGTGCGTAAAAAATCGAACTACACCGTGTCCGGAAAAAAAGGGTCTGCAATTTTTCCTGAATAACTTCAACAAATGTAAATTTATTTTTGTAATTTTTGGCACACATTATCATAATGATACGCTTTACTAAAAACATCTAAAACTTATCTTCAAAATTTACTTCTTACTGAGTATAGCTAATGTAATCATGACTTCATGGAAAATGCCATTTTCGCGAAAAGATAACGTCTAAATGAGCCTCTGCAATACAAAAACAGGAAAACTAATAAAAGAAAATTGCAGCAAAAAAATTAAGACATTATTGGCATAAAAAGAAGTTACTTTCTATCAAAATTTTTAACTAAATCTTAATTTTCGTCATGTTAAGTGTGGCCGTCACGTGCACAACGGGAACGTCGTTGTGCAGCAGCCGTTATCAGCGAGCGGCGTCCGTTTTTGCAGCATGCGTTAGCGTCACGGTAGTGTACATTTGTAAAATAGTTGTTGACTTAAAAGTTGGTTAATAGGAAGTTTTGTCACTGTTGCTGTCAACAAGAGCAGCCACAGGCAAAAAGACTATTTTTCTGCATTTCTGTTTATTTTGGTATGAAGCAAAGTAATAATACGACATAATAATACGACAAGTGTTTTATTTTACACGGTAAAGTGGTGTCAGTATTCAGACAAAGTAGACTATCAGTACACTCTCAGTTGCACGTTACTTTTTCAATGGTGCCTACCAAAAATTATAAACATACGTTCAAATTTGTTAAAGTTATTAACCGAAACATTCTTAGCGTTTTTCACCTCGGATACAACAACAACGGCGTTTTCGATGACGTCTTAATTACTTTACGTCAGCTCTACGTAATGACATGGCAGCATAAAGAAAAAAATATTTCTACAGTTTAATCAATTGAATATTTAGGACGACTCATGCCAAAAATTATGAAAATATGTTTAACTTTGTCAAAGAAATGTCGAAAATACCGTAGACTTTTTCTCCGGACACGGTGTATGTTCATGTAACACGTAAGATATCATAATTTTGTAGACGAGTTAGGGATGTGCACTAAACCTATGTTGCCGAGACAGAGACAAGACGTTGCAGCTTTTGAGACGTTGGCCGACACACGATGAATCTCATTAAAAATGACAAAAAAATTTATATGGATCAGATCAAGTGATCAACTGATCGCGCTATGGCAAGCGATTTGTATTTGTGATGTTGTAGGTTGCTGTAGGCCTACGTGACGAAAATAGCTCTAGCAATCGATCGCCAATCACGGTGTGTTGTGCGTTTGCTGTTGCGGTTTTCTCGGGGATTAAAGTTTAAGCCGACCGCAGCGAAAAGAAACTTTGAAGATGTAACCAAAATGATGCACGGAGAGTTTACAAGTTGTTTATACAGACAGAGAGTTAATTTGTCCACTTTCAGCGACCGCTTCAGCTTGTCACGCCAGCTTCACAATAATGTTAGTGCCAAGTAGTTAGTCTAACTGCGTCAATAATAGCCTATGTCATACAAGCCTAAACTTCAAGATTTTAGATATTTATAAATATATAAATATTTATAGGCCTAAGCCACCTATTATTAGAATAATTTTAACATTAATTACTTATCTGCAGTTTACATGTGCTTATTTTATTCGAAAATAGTTTTTTTTATAATTTTTTCAGAACTTCAGTGTTTTTCACGTGCAGATTGTGAATCAGCGTTCGTCGTTAGTAAATCTAATCATTGTGACCAGACTTGCATAAAGACAATTTTCGTACATTTGCTGACAAAAAATCGTCATTTAGGGGCCTAATAAAAAACTTATAGACTTAACAAAATTTGCAAATATGTACTTAACAAAGTAGGAGATCCAAATACAATAAATGCTACTTTTTGGTCCACCTTCCTCTGGTGCAATAAAAATTACCACTAGAAAATTGAAACGTGAGACGGTTTATTACAAAAATCATGATTTCAGTAGCAAAGCACAACCGTTAATGCAACACAATATGGAGGTAGCATGCGAATAATACACACACAGACGAGAAAAATATCGGCCTAACGTCGACACTGCGGAGCCGGCCGTCTGAACTTTGACTTCAAATTTAAACTGAAAATTGGCACACCGGTTACGTTTCACGTCAATTCAGTTTTTTTTCTGAGCTTTTTAGTTTTCGAATTAAGAACCCGTACGAAACGGAAACGGACAGACAGACTGATAGACGTAGAGGCAAAACCCGCTTTGCGGACGACCGCATAATAACCACTTATAAGCTAAATAGCAAAGACGCCACTACATCAAAGCCTAGGCGCCAACTTTCTCGATGCAATAATGGGTATTGCAGCTCGGGCTTTTAGTTCTCACCTTCACAATATACGGACTGTATAGGCCCTACAGCGTTTTGAAATAGGTCTAGGCCTATATACGCGGTGACTATATTCGTCCGGCGGCCGTATAAATAGCGTATATAGGCTATTTTTCCAGTCAAAACGAACAGCTAAACTGGGTGAATTATCGATTCAATTCAAATCACCATGCAGGCGACGCCACCAGTGTCGTTGGCTGTGATTTGCATTAGGTCTACGCGTAATCATTAGAATAAACGTTAATATTATGGTGTAGAGTTTAGGGTCAGGGTTAAGGTTAGCGTATTTTGAAGACTTATGTGACGATGATACACACACATCATGCGTCTAATATTGGTGATGAATTCGAGTCTGCTGCAAGTAAAAACTAAACTTGCCGACTGGTGAATCCGTAATTCCCCTAGTTCCTTGGGTTGAGGTTGCCAGTTGGCCGGCTGCCGTCGGCTGTACGACGAGGTGGTCATTGTACCGCCGCAGCGATACGGCCTTAGTCGATACCGACGAGCACTCTTGGGTGCTCTTACGTGCCGACTAAAGCTGTCTAAGACGGCGGCCGGATAAATAGCCGGCCCGGGTAGGACCTCGAGTCCTACCCGACCTGACGTCCTACCCTGACGTCAGTGTCTTTATTTTATTCGAAAATATTTCTATAATTCTTTCTATTCAGAACTCCAGAGTTTTCCACGTGCCGATTGTGAATCAGCGTTCGTCGTTAGTTAATCCAACAATTGTGACCAGACTTATTTGCATAAAGAAAATAAAGACGTCAGGGCTATTGATACTGAGTGATGTCCGACAAATATCCTGTGCCTTTGAAATAAGTTTACGTAGAACATTGTTTCGCAATTATATGACGAGCCCCCACCTTCTTCAACGAAAAAATAAGCCAACTAATGGTCATGAAATGACATAAGCATACATTATTTTAGACAGAATAAAATATAGGTTCTAAACGTGGTTTGTAGTGCATTTGAAATGACGATCACCTTGCATACAGAAAAGGTTTAGCGTGGCAGCATCACAAGCCGAGAGTTCTAGCCGGGGGCTTTATTATCAGTTCTACCTAGTCCTACGGTAAAATATAATACGGATAATACACTGTGTCTGGAAAAAAGTAAACCCCCTACACATTGTACAATAAAAATGTCAAATCTGAACGAATCTGAATAAAATTTTGTACACTTAACCCCCCAATTAATTTCTGAAGCGATGACCAAATTTTGTCAAATGATATTATTTCTTAGCGGAGTTATAAATTGTTGAATATCGATAACAAAATCCGTTACAAATATGGCGTTTCATTAACTGCAGTCGCTCGATCGGAAGTGACGTTCATTGACGCAATCAACGTAAACAATAACGTAAATGATAACAAAACAGTATTTTATGCAGATGATCATGTTTTAATCAAACTGCTAAGACAAGAGAAAAGGTATGGTGCAAAAAAGTTTATCACAAAGTTTTCCAGCAAGCCGTGGACACTGTCAGGTTTAAACGAACTGTTGCTTAATACTGGACACTTCGTTTCTGGGTGACTTCACAAAAGCCGCTATTGTTTGCGTTGGCAGATTTAATTGAAACTTAGCATTTTCATTGCCAATAAACAATGTTTTGTTGAAGTAGCATTTTGCCAGAATCAAATATTGTTTGTTAGAGTAACGCAAATGACATTGTACTGAAGGGTTTTTTTAACTCCATGTTGGTAACGAAGATATTTTTTATCGATATTCAACAATTAATAACTAGACTAAAAATAATATTTTTACAACGAAATCTGGTGTTCCTTTTAACAATTTATTGAAAATTGAGTGTACAAAATTTTATTTAGATTCGTTCATAATTGATTTTTTGGTTGTAGAATGTCTAAAGGTTTACATTTTTATGGACACAGTGAAGAGCCCCCTCGTCTGAAATCGAGGAAAGCCGTCAAGGCAACTGTGACAATAAAATGCAAGTTCGTAATTTTAAAAAAATAGGAACAACTGGCGTCTAAGCTATGCACTTACATAACGAGCGCTAATGCACGCAGAAATTCAGTTCTGTCTTTGCTAGCTTACTTACCATAACGACATGAAACCCACCGCTATGACTATAGACATAAAACAATACAAGCTAGCCTATGAAAATCGCAAACTGCAAACAGCAAAACAAACATGAAGACGATAAAATTGCAGCAGAAATAAAACCACTTACGACGCAAAAATACAGCACAGAAAAAAAAAACAATACAACATCGCAGTAAAAGCAGAACAATTTTAAAGGCATGAGTATTATAGTGCGAAATTTATCTTTAAAAGTTGCTGCGTTATTATGAGTCAAACAAAATGCGCAAGAAATAAATAAACGACATTTCGGAAAATAAAACACTCAAACTATTAGCTAAGAAATTACCACTAGGCCTAAACAGTAAGCAGGGACTAAGTCGGTAAGTAAGTAAATTCATAGAGCGCACAGTGTCGGTGAGAAGCCCATAGTGAGTCGTACGGGGAAAATGGCACAGTCGCGGAAATGGCCGTATTGAACTAAACCGAACTAAGTCACTACATCGCACGATTTAACATGCCTAATGAACCCAGCGAACGACGAAAATATATCAAGTTGAAACGAAAAAAAGCATTTAAACATCTAATTCGATTCCACGCATCTTTCCGGCTATTTTCTCACTAGCAAAATAGCAATCACCTACTTTTCACGCGCGCTACACGCCACGAGGTCATCGCTATACTGCATGACAAATGTAACACGAAAATTGTATTTAAAAACAGACGCACACACGTACATAGAATATAAACAAACAAATAAAACAAATAATGAAGCCGTTGTATCGTTGTGCCAACATCTGCCGAGTCCATAGGCACCGAATTTTAGCAACCGCGGGCAAATATGTTACTCTTTTCTTCCTTCTTTTTTCCACATTTACCTCTCATTTACAGAGCATTAAAATTTTGCAGAGAAATACATTTATAACGAAATGAATACACACGGGATGGCCGCTAAACGCATGTGGTCAGTCACGTGAACAGACTTGCAAATTCTCACCCCCGTTAACGATAAAAAGCTAAAATTTCACAAAGACTGTAGAGCATAGCACGTGTGAGTGCAACAAGGTGGAGTTTGGGTTTAACATGTTGTCCGTTCACGTGGACTGACGCACGCACGGCACATGATCGCTGTCCTCGCTCGGGTCCATTCCACTATCGCGACAAGTCGTGCAGCCAGAAACCTCACTGTCCGAATCGTTGCCTCCCTGTACCAAACAAGCACGCATTCTTTTATTTGATAAAGAGTTATTTTATTCCTATGAAAGTACGAAGGATAAAACATTAATTAGACAGCAGCAAACTAGGTAGTTTGATTTTTACTGTATTTGTACTCATATTTTGCTTATAGCTGTCCATCGTCCGTGCAACACTTAAAATGCGTTTGGTTCATTTGTACTGTGAGTCTGTGATGTAGAATGTTAATACATTCGCCAAAGAAAATAAGTTATGTTTTCGTGTCTCTCTGTCTGTTTGCCTTTTTATTGTTCGTTTATTTGTCGTTAACTGATTAAGTTTAATCAAGAGTGAACAGATTTTGACAATTTTTGTGACAGTTTAGATATGGTTCAAGATACCTTTAATTTTATACCTTTAATTTTGGTGGCGATCAGAATTTCTCTGACAGACAAACTCGACAAACCCCAAAACATAACCTCCTTTGTCACTTTACTTCGGCATAAGCATTAGATAACTAAAACTGTCAAGCAATGCGCAAGGCTAAATCTGTCCGCGGTAGCCGCAGCGGGCATGGTATGCTGTGACATTTCTAATAATGACGTCAGCGTCGGCCGATAGCTATCGGCCTAGCTAGCCCTGCCCAGCAACAGCTATTAGCAGCATGGTCCTATCTCCCAATGGTAAAGTATTGGAAAATCCGGTCCTGTGACCTTGACCTTTGACCTATGATTCTGGAATTCATCAGGATTCTTGCAGCTGTTGAGGTACGTGTTCATGCAGAATTTTATCAAGCTAAGTGCAGCGGTTCGTGGAGAGATCGTGGTAACGGACTACGAGTAAAAAGTAGACAGACAAACGAGCAAAGTAAACTTAACAACGATGCTGAAAACAATACTGTCATGGCTATCGCGGACAGTAATGATGAGACGATCCTACGCACCTCGAAGTCAGACTTGCTAGAATGTCGAGGCGTCTTCCTGTGCGGTACAGTCAGCCTCTGTGCAGCGGACGCCGAGCACGGACGGTGGTAGGCCGGAGACCGCGCCCTTCGTCTGTGATGATGGGCGTGCCCCGCCGTCCCTGCAACGATATACTCAGCGACTGCAGTCGATCAATCAATTGCTAAATAAAATACTACACGCACAACATCCAGTAAGTTAAACAAGATCAAGAAAAGACTCAGAAGGCTTAAGAACGAGATTCTTGTAATCTAATCTAATCTAAAAACAATTTGATACATCGACATTGTCATTAGCTTTAGTGTGAATCAGAAGCGCTGCTTAAAATTAGGGTAATGACAGATTTTTACTTACTTAAGTATATTTACCCTTCAATTGGTCAATTATTTGCGCTAATTAATCAATTATTAAAATAATATAAATCTGAAACCGTAACTCATGAAGGGTAAGGGGATTGCACCCCACACTGTAAGACGATTTGCCCCCCCCGCCTTAGAACGGAGTCTGAAAATGCACACCAGTTGAACCAGTTGAGAGTAAAATAAAAGTGCGTGTAATTTAAAAAAGGAAAAGTTATTACATAATCAAAAAACAAAGTTTGTGCCAATATTCAGTGTTTCAGTTACAGTCTTTCAGCTTTTGGGAAAACTTCGTCCCTATGGACCCCTACAGGGCTCAGCCCATGGACCCCGCTGAAGATTAAATCCATTTATAACACTTAGGCCTACTTTTAGGTACAGAGTTAAGGTGTATACAAAACAGAAATGAACTGAAATTTAAGTTCAGTTCAGTAGCGATGCACGGACGACTGTGCAAAGCGAACGAAACCGGCAATTCAGTAACAGTTCGGTCCATTTCGCTCGCTCCATACACGCCGGGGCTGGACTGGGTCGAGCTTACCGTGATGGCGGCGTTGCCTCCACGGGCCGCGCTGCAGCGCTGTGCCGCCGCCGGCGACTGGTGCGTGCGCGGTCGGCGCGGTGGAGACGGCTGCGGTGTCGGTCGTGGCGGCACCGGCGGCCGAGCGCAGTACGTCTGGCGTAGTACGCTGAGAGTGTGAACAGCAGGGCGCTGAAGTGCCAGCAGAACCGACCACAGAGCTCATCAGCGCCACCGACTGAAATACATTTACCATCACTGCTGCACTGGATAATAATGTGTGATTTTAGTCGTCGACCAAGCATAAAAATTTGGCTCTTGATATGTTCATACGCTTTTGTTACTGCAGATAATCAATTTCGATTGTTTTCATTACAAAAAGCACGCACAGTGTAGTACTGATGATGTCAGGAAAGCTTCTGGAATCTGGATGCGACTCTGCAAATATCACTGATGTGCTATCGTGCAGTATTCGCATTTGAATTATTCGAATTTTTATACACTTACAAATATTTAAATCATAGCCATTACGCCAGCAAATCTGAATACCAATTGACTATTCTATATTACTCCAAAATCCAAATGCTTAACAAACAAGGAAACTGCTGTATCAGCAATAGTTGGTAGACATAGTAAGGATTTATCTTTATTAGACCTGTGTGTCATCAGCATCACGTCGGCCACAGTGCAAAAGCCCATTCAATGGCACATCGTCGTTCTCCGTGTCTTCCTGTTCAGTCTCCGTAGCTTTGTCGACGGCTGACCACGTGCGAAGTGATCGGCGATCAACACCGGATGGGACCGGACTGCATTCAGCCCCAACGCCCATCACGTCCCGTCTAATACTCGGCACTGACCCGGAAGCCTTGCTGCACGCGCCCTGTGTGAGTTACACGACAGAATATACGTGGGTTAAAGTCAACATAGCAATGAAAATAATCATTTATCTGTGTGCAGCCGTTCTAAATTAAAGCAAAAAAGTTCATTAAAAAGATTCTGAGTAAAAGCTGATCAAACCGCTTGCAAACTCGGCAGTGGCAAAAAGCTTACCCTAAGACACAAATTTTTAAAACTTTCATTCAGTTGAAAGGCTGGTATTAAGTCACCCACGAAACTAGAAATTGCAAAGCATCAGTGGACTGCACAGCATCGTAAAACAGCAATTAAAACTGCTATGCGAAGCTGATGCGATGTAAACTTCCTAATTTCTCAGTGGAATATTTTAAATGCTAATAAAATTGACGTTGTTGCGTGTATTTTCTAAATTTATGCTTCATTTTGTTTAACTTGATTAACAGTTATTATGTTTACAATTTTGTCTGGACAAAACTGACAAGTTTTTCTGTTGAACTATAGTGATTTTCAGACCTCTGCGCGGTACTGCTGTCGCAGCCATTCTTGGCGACGTCGACGTGACTTGCGCAGTCTACAGCGACACGTCAGTACGACCAGCACGATGATGATGATAAAGATGATTACGATTGATCCAGATACCACCGCCGCTACTACCGTTATACGTGCCGCGTCCATCTCTTCAGCATCGCCTGCAGCCATCAGATACAACATGTTATTACACTTGTAAAAATATTGCATGGTCCAGGTGTTAAAAGCCTCCGAGACTAAAACTGTTCTCAGTTGTCGCTCATCGAAGGCTGACTAAACGACGTTCTGCGGATGGACTCAAACATTTGTAGAACAGCATCAACAATTCACCACGGTCACTGTACGTACACGTAGGTAGCATGTGTTACAGCGCAGACAATCATCATCATCATCATCATCATTGTCGTCACAATCATTTATAGTGCGCCGTTTACAGTAAAAATAAAAAACAGCGGTGCATTACAATGTCAATGTATAAATACACAAAACTAAGAATTAAAGACAACGTTAAAATAGTATGTTTTAGCTGTCGCTTGAAACTGTTAAAAGTCGCTGCAGATCTCAGAAAAAAAACAAGAAGTCCCTGCAGCTGTCGCTAGGGAAGACGCGCTACCGCCTATAAAGTTTCTGTTGCAGTACTGACCTTCAAGGTCATCCAAGGTAGATGATTTTCATCTAATCTGAAAAGAAGAAGAAGAAGAAGAAGAAGAAGATTCCGCATAGGCAGCTAGGTCCATTGCGAGGGAGCTCATCCCCTTGACGGCACTTTGAGCCGGCGAGGGCGAAGCCCAATTAAGCTAGCATACAGCCCAAGTCGGCCGACTGGATCGGTATACTTGCAGTCCTGGCCACAGGGCCTACTGTTGCGCAGAACTCGCCGTTTCTTCCCTAGCGATGGCCTTGACCACCGCCAGTACTCATTTTACCATCCTACGGAGGTAGAAGGCTGAGTCGACCTAGTTGGCTGGCTCCGTACTGTAGACCCATCTAAGTACTAACCGGGCACGGTGTAGAGTAACTTCGTCTCATCCGAGACGCGTTACCAACTACGCCATGCCACCAATCAATCTGAATAGGCGTATGCGATTTCCTATTAGTAACTAACCTTGGCCCTATCTCGCACCGTTTAGCCACAATATATCCGTGATCCACAAACGAATGGACAACAAGCACAGTGTAGTGCGTCAAAATGCTGCTTGAACTACATGTATACAGTATAAATAACAAGCAGTGTAGTGTACCGCGTCGAGCGACGGCAGCTACGGCTGGTGAAGTCGCGTTGACGGCAACAGTCAGGTCAGCGACGGCCAACCTCTCCGGGTTACCGTGGTCCTTGACAGTCACCACCAGGCGGAACGACCGGCCGTACACCGCGTCCAGACTCCCTGCCACCGTTACGGCTCCAGTCAGCTGATCCACGGCGAACAGACCTTCGTCGTTACCGTGCGCGATCACGTACGATAGTTCGCCGTTCGCTCCTACAAGTAAACCCAGACTCCGTGTTAAAACGCACAATATCGGCGACAAGTCCGCTGATTGCCACACCCCATCTGTCCGGAAAAATTCATCGAAATACATTCAAAACTTTTTGCCAAAGTCCAGCAAACAAACGGCAGTAGAATCTGGCAGACGGACACAAAAACGAGCTCCTTCTATGTCTGCGGTAATTAATTAAGTGAAAAAAAGTCTCAAGATTTTTTTGTGCCAATGCGCCCTTGTAGTAGCTATTGTCGTTTACGACGCTCTACAATTATATTGACTCACTGAAGTTGCGTTAAAGAAAACACTGACCTGAGTCGAGGTCGGATGCATCTATACGCGTGATCAGAGTTCCCACTGCGGTGTCACGTGACAACTGAACGAGCAGGCGATCAGCGGTCGTCGGAAAATGAACAATAGGCGCGTTATCATTTTCATCTGTAACAACAACAGCATTTATTTGCCACAGAAAATAGCATATATAGTTTAAAGTTGTTAACTATAGATGGTTTAAAACACCATGTAAGCTTCGCTTTGATCTGCTGTGCAACTATAACTCGGTATTTTAGCACTTTAGTTAAGTTTTAGTTCAGTTCTAGTTAAGTTTTATTATATTCATTGTTCATTTATTGTTTATTTTTTTGTCTACCGAATACCGAATGTGTGACTTGCTCGAGTAGAAAGTGTGATTTCTTTGATCTCAATTTTGAAGCGTTGTTTGTAGTAACAGCGTTAAGTGTTTTGCTGAACGTGTTATTATCTGTCCCATTGCTATAGCACAGCATGGGACAGATTATAAAATCATTTCTGTCACACTGTCATTTAGTCATTCCGACTATAAACACTCCTACGGCCGCAATTTTGATTCGATTTTGATGAAATTTTGCACAGTGATTTGAGGCCCGAAAAGTAAGATCGAGTTTGTTTGATATATAAATATGATAACTTTTCCCCCTATTTTACACTAATTTTAAAAAAATTGCATTATGGCCTATGGAGACTTCAAAGCAGTATAACTCGGTCCCCATAAAAAATAATTGCGCGCTGTGTTTACCTACCCCCATATTTTTCGATCGGGCAATCTAATGGTGTTACTTAAATTTACCCTTTATCGACCTCTGTTGCCACAGCAACCATTCAAATGTTGCAAAAATTTTGCATTACAACCAATGGAGATTTCAAAGCGGTATAACTTGGTCCCCGTAAAAGATAGTTGCGCGTTCTTTGCACCAACCCCCTTATTTTCGAGCCAGAGCTATCCGATGGTGTTATTTAAATTTCTTCCCTGCCGACTACTGTTGCCATGGCAACGAATTTTGGGACAAAATTGACTACAACTCGGCCCCCGTGAAAGATAATTGCTCCCTGTTTGCACCTACCCCCTATTTTCGTGCCCGCGCTATCCGATGGTGCCGTTTAAATTTCTCCTCTGCCGACCCCTGTTGCTATATGGCAACAAATTTTGAGACAAAATGGACTGTAACGCGGCTCCTGCAAAAGATAATTGCACGTTGTTTTCACCTACCCCCTATTTTCGGGCCCGGGCAATGGTGTCATGTAAATTTTTCCTCTGATGAACCCTGTTGTCATGGCAACCAACCGTTTTTATTCAAAGACAATATTGACTGCAGGCTCACAAGAGCGTCAAACGTTGAAACGCAGCTGCTAAGCTATATAGCGTGGCAATGGGACAGATACCTCGTTCTGGGCACTTGTAACACTTTAGACACTATAGCGAAAGATAGGAGAACTAAATGAGTCATAAAATAACATGAGTGTAAACAAATTCCACAGACAACAACGAACCTTCGACGCTGACGACGACGACGACGCTGCTCGTCATATCTGGATGGCCGCGGTTACTGGCGGTTACTGTGAACTGGTAGCTGGAAGTCTGCTCTCGATCCAGTCGCCGTGACTGCGTGATCAGGCCGCTAGACCGATCGATCTCAAACGCCTCTCCGCCGCTGCCCTAAACCACAGCAAAACACCGCTACTGTTAAATACCAACTCCCACTACTTCGCTCTGGTTTAAATTTAAGGTTTAATGTTTAAACGGTATAGCTCTTTATGGGAAACACATCTCATAACAACGGAGCGTCACTTGCCATATGAGATCGCGCAGTGTTACCTGCCACCCGACACAGATAAACGCGCCGCCTTTTGACCCCTGCAGGATAGTACTCAATTTATCTACGCCGGAGAGACGGAAGGCTGAGTTAACATTGGTGGTGGTTATGTACCAAAATGGTTAACTTGTGTGCAGACAGTCACCCATCTAAGTGATTCGACTGAAAGTCGAATCCTTGACCTCTCGATCGTAAGTCGGTCCAAAACCAACCGTTACTTTACCAAGTACTAAGCCACAACAAAGTTCTACAACAAATCCACAACGAAATTGATAATCTACAATAAATCCAAAAGTTATGCCACAAAATTCAAAGGCTTACAAGAAACCCTTGTTGCACAGCTCGTTTCCAACAAATCTGAAGATACAAAGAAAATAACCTATTTTGTCGCTTTGCTTTGGCACAAGTCAAGGGCATCGTGGGTTAGAAATAGTAAGGAAGACAGAAAATTGGAACTTTCCGACAAACACTGCAAATTTTCAACACAATTCAAACAGACAGCTATAAATTTCACGACACTGTGCTCAAGATTTTAATTTTGTCCCGAAATTTCCCCAAAATGTGGGGTTTTTTAGCCCCAACTTTTGCATTTTTAGAAAAAAAATTCCGACAGCCCAAAATATATTTGGAATTTGGTGGGAGAACATTTGCTCCATCTGCCCTCTCCGGCTACAACACCAATGGCGTAAGTAAAAGTGCCGACATAAATTTCCACTGCAAGAAGTCGGTTCGTACCTGTCGAATGGCGTACGTGACGCGACTGAAGGCGGGCGAAGCGTCCGTATCTGTGGCTCGTACTGTACCGACAGCCGTGCCCCGAGGTCTGTTCTCCAACACGCTGAAGTAGTAGGCAGACTTGTCGAAACGTGGAAGTTGGTCGTTAACGTCAAGCAGCTGAATAATAAGCAGTTGTGTGGCTGATCGACTTGGAGACCCCGCATCACGCACCATTACTTCGTACCTACATCAGTTATATTGAGCAACGAGGATATGTACATAATAAATAAATGAATCAGTCAATCGTAATATCCCAAGTAAGTGCCGAATCATATAAGTAGGGAAGTGCCAATGTTGGCTGAAAAGGAGGGTTCAACCCTAAATTTCTTCTACCCATTGTGTCACTAATGGCATGTGAATTTGTCGAACGGGTTAAGCACAAAAACAGACGCCAGACGTACAGAAGACGCTATACGAAGAAATGGGTAGGTATCTGGCGAAATCGCTTGCACTAAACGTCTCGAGCGATTTCACCTATAATAAATAAGTAAGTAAAGCACGTGCATATCGAGGAGGACGGCTGCACAATATGCCAGCACTGAGCCATCATATAAACAAGACTATTTCTAATTTTACCTGTACTCGTGTTGCGTCTCATAATCCAGCGTTGTTCTGGCTACGACATTCCCGCTGTTCTCGGCCATCTCCATGACGTCGTCGGGAGTTCCGTCCAGCGGTCGCATGCTGTAGCTGAGCCGGGCGTTAGACCCTTCATCCTCGTCGGTCGCTCTTACCTGAAAGCAAAAAAAGATGTAAAAACGACTCGAGATGCTGTGAACGTTTTACAAAAGCCAAAATAATCAGTCCTCCAAGTTTCAGCTCGAAGGATTGACGGCAAAAGTTGCCGGAAGTCTAAAACTTCCAAAAACTGGCTCATATCTCGACCGCACATGTTTGATTTCAGCTGGCGGATTACGCGCTCTGGCGGCTTCGCCCCTGCACACCAGGCCGACTGCAGTGGGCTACAACGCCCACAGCAACTAACCCAACAGAAACAGGTATAACAAAGTTAGATAGATTGCTATAATAACTTTGTTTCTATAGGCCTACTTCCTAGTTGCTGCTTCCTTCAGTTTGCTTTTGTTTGCTTACGTCTGAGCTCGCATCATTCCGTTCTAGCAACATTTTTTGGTGTTTCAAAAACCTCTATTTATTTATTTATATATTTGTTTATTTGCTATTATTCGTAGTGAGTAAAAACGATTTCTATCGGTGGTCTCTGACCTGTGCGATGACGGCTCCGGCGTGGTTGCCCTCCGTCTGTCTGACGACTCTGACCGTATCACCCTCAGTGAACACGGGCGCATGGTCGTTCACATCCAGTACAAATACTTCCAGCTCGGCGGAGCCGGTCAGCGGTGGTGAACCCAGATCGACGCAGGTCAGAGTGAGCGAGTAGCTTGCGGTCACTTCACGGTCCAACACTGCAGTCGTTAGAAGCTTGTACTCTGACGACGACACCGCTTCCAGGCGAAATGGCGCATCTGTGCATAGCAAACAGCGAACGAATTGTTATTAGACTAGCATGTACATGTAGTATTTTTTTACTCACAACACCCGATACACTGCTATACAATAAAGCTGTTTTGTCCAGCAAGATTCTGATGTAGGCAGGCGCTAAGCTGTCCCCGACTACGGATAAAACACTATAAAACGACAGTCAATTTAAGGCGAGAATTAGGCGCTTTTCCGACGACAGTAGCCCTATATTTCTCTACACGCAGATAAAGTGGACTCGGTCAGTCTTCGTTAGTAGCCAGCGGAATTCCGGCGCTTGCGTTTTTAACGACAAAATATGTCAGCCCACTGCTGACATATTATGCGGCCATCCGCTTGAAGCTGAGAAGCTTTAAAGGCACGTACAGAACACCAGAACTGAATCAAACTAAAATGAACAGAAATAAAATCACATAATCGGTCAGTTCAGTTCAGTTCAATTCTGTCGCTCCGTGTGCGCTTTAATCCATTCTCTGACTTTTGACCAGTTATAAGCTGAAAACTGACATTCCGCTTACTTCTGTTTTCCAGTTAGAAGCCCATACGCAACATGCCTTTTCACAGTATATGACAGTGACTAGGTTCAGTGCAGACCCGCAGTGTGGCCTCTTCAGGCGGCCGCATACAAATGAGATTACATCTGGCTTGGTGGCATAAACAGACTTACGACCACGAGCTCCTGAGTTCGCTATCAATCGGTTACTACTAGGATGAGTGTCTGTCTGCGGAACATCTTGGTGTATGACCAACCGCCCAAGTCAACTCAGCCTTCCACCCCTCCGAAATCGGCAAATCGAGTACCGGCTTCAGCCTGTATGGCTGGAGTTAAAGCGGGTTGCGAACTTGCGGTTATCTGTGCCAAGTGGCAGGTGCGATTCCATATGGCAGGCGACGCTCTATAGCTCTGAGATGGGTTATTTATCTCAGGAAGAGCTATTATATACACCGTTCAACGCTTTCAACCCATTCCAGTCACCTGGTCGATCGGCGTTGGTATGGACGAGACACTGCGAGGCGCCGTTCTTGCCGCTGTCTGCATCCCTGACGGCGACGTACGCAGCGAACGCTCCCTGGTCCGAGTGCTCGACGACCTCGATGCGTCCTGACTCAGTCAGCGGGTTGACAACCACATCAGGCCGGTTATCATTCACGTCCAGTACGCGCAGGCTCACGCGCGCGTACGCCGGCAGTGAGCCCACCACTCCCAGGTCGCCCGCTACCACCGTCAGCTGGTAGGACTGCTGGCGCTCATAGTCCAGACGTTCGGTCAGTACGATCTCACCAGTCCGATTGTCGACGTCAAACGGCACCCTACGCTGACCTGCACCCACCAAAACATACAACAATCGATCTGTCAATCGATTTGTACATTTAGGCCTATAAGCTAAAGCCGCTCTCAAGGCGCGTAGCATTACTGCTCACACTCAATGGTCAGCACTGTTCAGTTCCGTTCAAATATGTCGCACTGTACGCACCTTTAAACAAAGGTAGCAGATTGGTGTAACAGTAATATCTTTGGCAAGCAGATGGACCTGAAACATAACTTCATATTCTAAGCTCAAATTCCACTACTTTGACTCTGTGAGAGGACTTGTTGGTCAAAAAATCGTGCAGCAAGCCGTAAGACATCTGAAGATGTCAAGTGATTGCGCCGTTGCGGAATAGCTGTAGACTTTCGATATGTTGTTGATCTGTGCATCAAACTCTACATCACTGTGACCTTGTTTAAAGACATAAATCAGTCTTTCTGCTTAGGCCTATTACTAAACTCCTACTCTTAGCTTGATTGCAATGCTGACTCTATATCAATTGTTTCAAGACTATGTTCTATCATGAACATGTAGAATTAATATTCTACGATTGTCAGTGGTTGCGACTTGCCAAATAGAATATATACGAATATGAATATGAAATCGACAATAAAATCGAAGAAAGTAAATGTGAACTTGATCGCAGACCTGGTCGTCGCGCTAGCCGATAAACGACGACTCCGTTCAGACCGTCGTCAGGATCGTCGGCACTTAGTCGCAAGACGGTCGTGCCGATTGGACTCGACTCGGACACCTCGGCGTCGTAAGACGAACTGCCGAACTGAGGACTATTATCGTTCGCGTCGCCAACTATCACCTGTCGCAATAATAACCACAAACAAATAGGCCTAAACGTTTTAATAGCACACAAAGAATGTTTTTAAAACGTCTGTAAATTCCTTCTGGTCAAGAAAATTACTTCAGTAAAGGTCTGTACTTAGTGAACAAACTAAATGGAAATAACATCGTCTAGTCACGCTGAAATTTAAATACTGCCCGCAGGTAGCCGCAATCGCTTCCGAGGGAAGTGATAAAGTGGCGCCATCTGGCGAATGACACTTCGTTAATCCAGGCCGACTGGTGGAAGCAGTATTATGCACAAAAATGAAACTCGAGTGACCTTGACTTTTACCCTCTGACCTTAATACTCAACAGCGTTTTGGACGATGACAAGATAAATGTTCGCACATTAATTTTCAAGCTGTGCAGTGGTTCATGAGTTATCGTGTTCACAGTACAAATTAGCGATGATGCTAAAACATTACGTGGAACGGTTACAGATTGAACTGAGCCAAAAATTCAACTCAGCTTAGTTCATTTTGTTTGCTTTGTACGCGCCTGTAGCGGCGCTATAGCAAGTGATCTAGAACCAATGACGACGCGAAATGATCAAAAAGGTTATGTTTTGTTTCAGTCGATTACTGAAAAAAATTCGAACGGATTTAGTTTCAGGCAGGGTTCAACACAACAGCGACGAAAAAGTGGTCGTATTTTGGTTGAAATCCAGATTTTCTTGGTAATTTTTGGATCACTATCCAGAATTCTTCATTATTTTGAGTTGGCGGCTGTATTCGTCAGTTGGAAGCACCATTCTAAGCAGGGGTTTGAGATCTTTAATCGCTTTTAGTTCAGGCAAATCGAAAGTACTCCCTGCTTGGCTTTGGCTAAGCCAGAGCACGTTCACCTGTGTTCATTGGCAGGTGACACTGTGCGATCTCGTATGACAGGTGACGCTCCGTACCTCTAAGATGGGTTTCGACGAAGAGCTAGGCACAACGTTTAATATTAGTATATCGATGACGCCGGACATGGGAGTACGTGATGACGGTGGCATCAAAGCTATCATAGTATCGCAGCTTACTATGCTGCCATCCCGTTGCCACGCCAGCGAACAACTGGGTTCATGGACTCACCCCAATCAGCTACGGAGCGTTACCTGTCATACAAAATCACACATTCTTGCCTGCCACCCGACACTGGTAAACGTAGTCTGTATGCTACCACTTATTTCCCATTCCGCTGACGGTATAGGAGACTAAGTTGATCTCACGAGACAATAATAGCAATAGTACATTGTACGATAGTAAATAGTCTGATGAGTTTACCTGTATATCTACGGAGCCGGACTTGGGCGGTGTGCCTCCGTCATAAGCAGTGATCGTGAGAGCGTAACTGCTCTGTAGTTCGCGGTCCAGCGGCTGACCCAGGGTCAACCAGACATCCCTGCTTCCCCCGACACCGTCTGTACCCTCACTCACTGTCAGCCGGAACACATCTGACGATAGAGCCTCCAGCTCGTAGCGCTGTACAGTCATCATCACTCATCATCATCGTCATCGTCATCGTCATCGTCATATTCATTGGCTGAATAGTTGTCAAACAGCAGCTAGCACAACGAATTAGGTTAGTTAATCATAAGCACATAGGCGAAGTTTCTGTTTTTCTTCCGCATTTTTAAATTAAAAAAAATACATAGGCCTAAGCTAAACTACAGAGTTAATTGCAAAATAATATTAAAAATTAATAATATAAAGCCGAGTAAATGCATAAGCAGAGTTAGTATGTGACTGTAAAATGAAATGTCACAACACACATTTCTACACTGTGTCCGAAAAAAGTAACCCCCAGACATAGTACAATAAAACGCTAATTGCAGACTGAGTTTCGTTTCTGCGTGTAAACATTTTGTATTGCTTGGCTACCTGATGGTGAATAAAGATAATAAATATATAACGTAATGCATTAATAGTATAGATACTTGTACGCCGAAGTCGCCAGTGTCGGAGTCTTGTGCGGCTGGTACGGCAACTCGCGTTCCTACCGGTGAACTTTCTCTCAGGGCGAGCGAAATTCTCGACTGAGGGAACGAAGGCTCGTTGTCGTTTATATCTTCCACGTTGACTACGACCCGCAGTATCCGGTAGAACCTGCAGGCAATTTCGTAAATTAACAAGTAAATGAGAAGATTTATTATTTTAATGGCGAAAAAATAACGTACTGCAGGTATATTCCTCTAATACTGTTTAATACTGAACGTATTGTCAAAGTGTCAGAATGCACAGCATATATACGCACATTTCGTAAAATCTGATAGAATGCAATCGTAACGAGATATAGCAAAAATGCAGTAATGCAAAAACTTTGAATAGTCAAATGAAATTCTACATAAAATAAATATCAGTATAAATTTCTGCAGACAGATCTATTTAAAATTTACACACAGTGTCAGTGGGTATAGAGTACGGGTCTCCTCCGCCAGGTCAACTGCAGTCTGTTTTGCACATGCACACGGCCGTCTATCTTGTAGCATACGATGCATCGAGAATCGATAAAAGTATAGGCCACCGGGTTGTATAATATTATAGCCTATGTATAGCCTATTTCCAAGTCCACAATACAGAATACAAAATTAGCATTTGCACGATGATACAATGTATAGAAACATACAACGTAAAACAGATGATGTGATGTGATGTGATGATCAGCGGCGTCGTGGGTTCAAAAAAAAGTATGCTGGGCAGAAGGTTGCAATGACAAACACTCGAAATGCAAGAAAATTTCTTACAGCATCTGCAAATTAATTCTGACAGAGAAGATTACGGTTACAGTGTTGCCCTTAAATTTCCCATGGAGATGCTGGGCCATAAATTTTGCATTTTTTTCGCCAATTTTTCGACAAAAAGAAAAGTTTTCGACCATGGCTTTCAAATAAGGATGTCAGGCAGTAGTCCCCCTTGCTCCCCCTTTTCCTGCCACCGCTACGACGCCAGTGGTGATGATATGAATTGAAACCTGAGCGGCAAGACGGTGACGACGAGGTCTAGCCGACAAGTCGCTGAGTTCGTCGTCGGACACAGCTCCTCGCGGTCTATCCGTCTCGCCGTCCTTATCTCACCACTCTCCGCGTCGATACTGAACAACTCGTACCGACCCGACGAGAACCGGAAGTTGAACTGCAACGTGACGTCATCCGATATCAGCTGGGAAATGTCGGGATTTTCCCGCCGCCGCACACTGCCGACTAGCGTTCCTATTGGTTGTTCTTCGGCGATGCTGAGCTCGGTCACGTGATCGCCGGCGACCAATAGCGACGTCGCAGCGATCAGCGTGGCGGCCAGCAACATGGCGGACAACATTACGGCACGAACACTGCGTATCTACATCCGGCTTGTTCAGCACATCACCCAGGTCAACTCAGCCTGGCCAACCGTCTGCGAGTAAGCGCAATGAGTAGGCTACCAGCAAAATCTGGTGCGTTGACGCTAGCCCCGTATCCGTAGTCTGACACAATTTCGGTCTGCAGTTACAGTCGTTTTAATGGTAAGCTAATCTTGTCCGGTCAGGGACAACCCATGCAGAGGTCGCGACGGAGCTGCATTCTGTAGCGGTCAGGTCGGTTCAACTCGGCTTGTTGCGGCGGCAGCGAGTAACCGTGTTATCAAGACGTGAGGACTGGACATCAGTGATGTATTATATTCGTGCTGTATACAACGTCTCTGTATGCTAGCCACCAACGTACGCAACCTGTAACAGATAGCCACAATACTTACACACATAGCCTATCTAATTAAGCCTACGCAACAGTTGTAACAAGCAAAAAATCATTATCGGTGTCGTCACGATTGTGCAGAGTGGTTTAACGTCGTCTAAGTAATAAGCATTATTTCTAAGACCATATTTCTGGCGGTTTGGCTTAGTTGGTAACGTGCGACGTTGGTTGCATCAACGAAGTTAATCAACACCGGGTCCGGTTAGTACTTAGACGGGTGACCGTCGGGTAAACGATCTCTGTATAAGTAGGCTAACTAGCCATCCAGGTCATCTCAGCCTGTACACCGTGTCCCAAAAAAACTAAGCAGATTTGTTTTTGTCAGAACTGCGTCAAATTTCCACCGATTTTGATAATTTTTGGCAGAAAGATGGCAAACGATCCAAATATATGCGAGGTGCACTCATTTTCCACCTCA
>Ga0209367_1000544_pt1 | contig 38510 bp, 35 predicted proteins | sample WorMetLIZISLAND2_FD_187412 | JGI IMG/M metagenome (GOLD analysis project Ga0209367, IMG submission 187412) | Marine gutless worms symbiont microbial communities from Max Planck institute for Marine Microbiology, Germany - Olavius geniculatus... ...
GAGCTAGGGGGCGAACCAGCCAGGGGGCGAACCAGCAAAGGGGCGAAAAAGCCATGATTCAATAAAAATACAAGCACATCAAGAGAGCACTATCAAAATATCCCATATAAGAGATTTTCCACCTTGCCACAGGATTAGAGTCAGCTCATCTGGACGCTTTTTCACACGTCAGACTGACGGCGCCAGGTGGCCTCACATTGGGCTTTGTCCCCATATTTCTAGTTATTGTTTGCAGTTGTGATTTGTTAGCCATTATTTCAGACAACTATTAATAAATGTGATGCATTTATGAACATCAGTTGCAAGTTAATAGAGTAAGTAATCTGTATTGCTTGATGTGGTACGTGTTTTTGTAGGCTGATGAGTCAAGTTGCTAATGTAAACATTCCATCAAGTGTTGGTATGTTAACCTTTTTACCCTTGTGACATATTGCATTTGAATTAACTTATATGTTGAAAAGCAACAAAACCGAAAGCTTTTTTCATTTTCATACACTATTTAGTGCCAGTACCGATTAAATTTTTTTATTGATTTAATTTTCAAAAATTGAAGTAAATTAATGGATTGCTTTCGATTGCTTTTTGCAGTCAATCAGAAAGATGCTGCAGAATTCATCTACTTATGCAAAGTCAAAAGGTGCAGACTGTTAAACTAAAACTATACAAGTAGAAATTCTTACAGCATGCCTTACTTAAAATGAAATTACACTACTACAAACGTTTATCTTTTGGCCTTGGTCTTGAGAGTTGGTGCTTGCCATCACTGTTGCCAGGCAACTAAAACCGAAAGCTTTTTTCCATTTTCATACAACATCTAGTGCTGGTATTGATTAAAATTTTTTAATTGATTTTATTTCCACAAATTAGTCTGAATTAAAGGATTGCTTTCGAATTAATATTTGTAGTCAATCAGGAAGATCATGAAAACCGGAGAATTTAACTGCTAACGCAATGTCAAAAAGGTGCAGACTGTTGAACTAAAACTATGGTACAAACTTTTTTATGACATGTCTTATGTAAAATGAAATTACATTATGAACGTTTATCATTACTCAGTTTAGGCTGTTAAGAAGTCCATAATTGTAATCAAATTTTAAATGATTAGCGAGGTTAGTCGATTAATTTTCTAACGATTAATTGACTAATTAATTGCTAATTTTCACAGCCCTAATTTTCTTGCTGTTTATCGTAAACAAAGCCAAAAAATCAACAGTGAAATATATTTATGCATAAAACCAATGGATCACACAACACTGCGTGCCCTATGTAAGGGCATGTGCCTGCCTTGCCATTGTGGTTCCATGGTCTGCGACTCGTTTTGTTGAGTTTTTTGGAAGATTTCTTTACCACTGCATCATGTTCAAACATGCAAAAATGAAGCACAGTCTCTACTTGCCAACGGAGGTGTGAAATCTGAATGCTTTCTGTGTCATGAATATTTGTAATAATAGTTTAATGTTGTATTGGTATCATCGTTACACGTGTGCTATATTGTACAGGCGAAAGTTCATTTGAGGTGAAGATTGAAGCTGATAGTAATAATATCACTGAGCATCCGCATGATGACAAGCCAAGACCGTATTTGTGTACAGTGTGTGACAAACGATTCACACAGAAAGGTGATCTGAATCGTCACAAACAAATACATACTAAAGATGCGTGGTAAGGGCCAACTTAAGGCACATTTACTTCGACATGAAGGTGTGAAGCCATATCATTGCAGTGCTTGCCCAAAGCATTTCGGTACATCATATGAACTGAAACAGCATCTGCCTGCTCACTCGGATTATAAACAGTTTTGCTGTGGTTCGTGCGGTGAATATTTCAAACGTAAACGCTCTGTTGTTCGCCACTTCAAGAAATGTTCTGTGAAACTGGGATATGTCAGTGTCTTCGCAGGGCAAGCTTGAGATGGAGAACAAACAATCTGTGGATTACTGCTTGTGACAGAGTTGCTACGGTTGACTCAGGACTTATCAGTGATGATGATAATGATGATAAAGGAGTGATGGTGTTTCAGACAGTGTCTAACTGTTCCACTTCTGACATCACATTAGATGTTTAGTTTAAAAGAATTTTGGCAATGTGTAGCTTGCTAGTTTGATCTTATTGATCAATGTTTGTATATGTGTTTCTGCTAAATTGTGTATTGAACAATGCTGAGTACTTTGCTTTTTTGGCTTTAGTTTCTGCCGCAGTCTGGACTAGTGTGATTCAAATTCAAACAGTTTCAGCTTGTTGTGTTTTTGAGTGACAGTCTCTGCTGGAGTAGTGTGATTGAGACCGTTTCTGTTTGTTGCATTTTTGAGTGGTGGATGTTCATTATTCTTATGCACAGTGCTTTGATAGCATTGAATCAATGTTTGCATATATGTTTGTTTTCACAGTTTTCGTTCTGTGCTGATTTTTGCCTGTTAATTTGGAGCATGTGTTCTGAATATTGTTTCATTGTCTGGACCAGTTCAAACTGGAGTAATTTCAGAAAGAAAACTTGAGCTATATGACGTCAATGTATGAGTGTTTGTGTATATTAAGCTGTGGATTTGTGAAGCTCTGTCTAAACAACCTTTTTCTCAGAGACGTTTGTTATGATCGAATCAACCTGGAAAATTGTTATTAAAAAATCTGGGTTTTTAATGTTTAAAAACTAAATATATCAAAAGTCAAAATTTGAGGGTTTTTATATTGTTTTTGATTTGTTTGCGATTTATAATGCAAATCCAATTTAATGTAATATTTTAGTCATGAATTTTGAGTTCTGACATCACTTTTGATCACTGAAGAATAAATGATGTGACACATGGAGAATGGTGTATAAGATATGTTTATTTTGGGTCTTGAAATTTGTGTTTTTTTTCTTAGTATGCTAGTTTGTATATGGAAGACTCCTCCGTACTTTGCTTTTTGGCCTCTGCTGGAGTAGTGTGCTTGAGATCGTTTTTGCTTGTTGCTTTTTGAGTGGCGGACATTCATTATTCTTATGTACAGTGCTTTGATAGCATCGGATCAGTGTTTGTATATATGTTCACACTGTTTTCGTTCTGTGACGGATTTCTTTCCCCGTTAATCTGAAATGTGTATTCGGAATAGATTTTCATTTTCTGGACCAGCCTGAACTGGAGTAATTGACAGAAAAAACTTTAAGATACTTGAAGTCAGTGTATCTGTGTTCGTAGTTTGGGGCTGTCCCCAAAATACAAGTTCTGAGAGGCCTCGTGGTGAGCCTATAACAAGGGGTCTGGGAACAGAGCTTCTGCTCAGGAGGTCCAGGGGCAAAGATTCCCTGAAACTGAAACACTTTTGGCTTTTGGACATCCAATGGAAACCGCAAATTTGCCCACTTTTTATGCGCGAAAGGAGCTATTGCTTTCAGCGCGTCTTAGCCATCGCAATTCTGTCTGTCCGTCTGTCTGTCTGTCACACGGGTGGATTAGTCAAAAGTGGTGCAAGCTATAATCACCAAATTTTTACCGTCGGTTGCCCGGAAGACTCCAGTTTCAGGAAGCTTAAAGCTTTTCCATAAATTCGAAAGGGGTCACCTCGAACGACAGCGCTAAATGAGAGAGGGGTGGGCAAAATTGCGATTTTTGTCCAATAAGTCGCTGTATCTCAGTAACAGTGCGAGATAGGGGCCTAGGTTACTATTAATCACTAATAGGAAGTCGTACACTGGCTCTCGATTGGCGCCGAATTCAGTGACCTTGAATGACCTTGAACGCCAAAATAGTGGGGTTTATGGATTTTTTTGGCGATTTCGGGCTGCGACACAAGTCTACATCATTCACAAGTTGGCGCCATGGAACTATCATTATGCGATCCAGATAGAGAATTTGGTATTTGTATATTAACTTAGCATGAACACTCCAATTTTCAGCTAAACTACTGAACCGGAACTGCTATAGGCTTTTGCGCATCTCGTGAGCATTACCTCAAATTTCTTGTCTAAGATTTGGAAATGCCCAAAAATCAGATACAATTTGTGTTGTCTTTGCAAAAGTTGAAGTTTAATAGACTGCAATACGTCACAGATTACTATGCAAAGTATGAAAACTACGGTTAATAGGGTTGCTCATTTTGGTTAAACTTTCCACGTTTCTTTATTTTGGATTTTTGAAAACACTGAAAAGGTAAAAAAAAATTTCATAGGTAACATGAGGTTCCTGAGCATATGTGAGCCCCTGGGGGGTCTTTGCACTATCTCTGGTTCATATGTATTAAGCTGTATGTGTGCATATCTGTTTACATTGTTTTCGTTGTATGCTGATTTTTCCCCGCTAATTTGGCATGTCCATTCTGAATATTTTTTCGGACAAGGCTAAACTGGAGTAATTTCAGAAAAAGGTAAGCTATGTAGCTTTGTGTGTATAAAGCTGCTGATTTGTGAATTTTTTTTCAACAAGGTTATTCTCAGAGATGTCTTTTATGAGTGCAGAGCTTGAAAATTGGTGTAAATTATTTGGGTTTTTCACTTAAAAAACTATAAATGTTAGAAGTCTAAATTTCAGGGTTTCCAGGTTTCTTTTTATTTTTGTGAAATTTATAATGCAAGTCAAATTTAGTGTCATAAGTTATCATCATTTTCAAGTTTTGACATCGTATGATGCGGAGAATAGATGTTTTGCCTTGGTCTTGAAATTTGTGTTACTTTTTTGGACACTAAGCCTAAAAAGTTTAAAACTTTTCAAGAAACCTAGCTTTTTCCAGACCTAGTTGCAAGTGCTTATGATAGAAAGCTATGAATCAAGATAAGACGTGCTGTATTGTAGTCTTGTGAGTTAACAGACGATGTCTAATGTTCATTCAGGTTGACCAGTTACCAGAAAAAAACTGGAAAAGTCATGGAATATCGACATGCTCAGGAAAAGTCAGAGAAAATGAAAAAAGTCACAAAAATTGTTGATGATGATGATGATGAAGGACGAATTGACTTTAGCGTAGCGTTAAGTCCTAAGACTACAGGGACACGTAACAATACGCCTAAACAGTGAAGTCACGTAATAGTGGTCAGTGCAATGAGACGTTGTTAGTCATGACTGTTCTACCCTCACTGGACAAAAAGTGGGGGTACCAAATTTTTTTTTCTGCTCTTTTTGCTCGCACATTATTTGTACCACCCATTTTTCAGTTTGTGGTGCCATTTTTGGCTAAAAGCAATTGCATGTTGCGGATCTCTTTGGTGTGCCTGCCTTACTGGAAAAGTTTGGAATGGGATGTCGTGTGCTTTAGAAAATGGTCACCTTGGTCATTGTTTCACTATGGATCGGGTTTGACGTTAGTTACAGTTGCAGTGCAGTGCACAATATAAATTGCTTAGACTAACTTTATGTTTAAACCAAAATATCCTCACTGTGAAGATTGCTGTTAATATGTGCTCACATGAGTCGTATTGGGGTGAAATTAAAATTAAAATTTTGCCTAATTTAATTTGTTGTGTATCTGTTGCAAAGCATTTCATACAGCATTTTGTGCCACATATCCACAGAAATTGTATGAAAAATTCATCACTTACAAGAAATAAAAGTGCATGAGTTTGCTTCTCTCCACTACTGTGCTCACGTACAGTTAATTACTTTTTTATATCATGATTCCACCTCATGTTTAGCAGCGTTGTGGGTTAAAAAAGTAGGCGGCCAAGACCAAGGGCGGCGCCAGGTCTTTAGAGTTAGGTGTCCAGGTCGAGTGGCAAGGCCAAGACGGGGTTGGGTATGGGGTGTCCTTCTTTCTGTCACCACCAGAGGTGAGGTCCAGTCAGGGGAGGGGGAAATTTTTGGACTGTTTCTTGTGAAGTGGCACATTTTGGTACGTTTTGAAGGGTTATATGAACAGGGCCTGATAAAAGCTTTGAGGGGCCCTAGGCCTATAATATTTAGTGGGGCCCCATTACACACACACATACGTACACTACATTACAATAAATCATCCAAGCATCCATCCAGTGGCGGTTTTAGGCCCGGGCCGGGGGCACATCCCCTCCCCCAGTTTTGCTCCAGCCCCCAGTTTCATAGCCACCCATGATTTTTTGCAAAGATAACACAAATATCCGTTTCCTTTGCATTTCTTAATTTTAGAAAACTAGGCAAATTTGCGGCTTCCATCGAACTTCCAAAAACCAAAAGTACTTCAGGGGGGCTTCGCCTCCCTGACCAGGGGCTGTGCAAAAGGACCCCGCTGGGGGTCTATGCCCCAAGACCCCAGTTATACGCTCAAGCTACCGCGCTCGCCATGGCGCCGGTGCCCCCTCCCCAGATTTTGAGGGCTAGAACCGCCACTGCATCCATCCAATAGCCGAAAAATTCTGTCATTGACAGTCTGTGTGTTATGCAATATGTGTGTAACCCGTTAAGTAATCTGGGGGAGCGCTGTGAGATCCTCCAACCAAGTTTGGGGCTTAATCGAAATTGGTACATTATAGCCTTATAATATGATATATGGTGGCAAAAATTTTGACTCTTTTCTTGAGAATCAACTGACCGAATCTTGCGCGAATCTCATGGGTCGGTTTGTTGGAGGCCTTGACAATGCTTTCCTCAAATCCATCTATGAAATTTATCCCGGACTGAAGTTTGGAGCGCAATATTCAACCCCGACAGATAGGTTTAGACCTACTTTTCGAGGAAAGCTCGACTGTCCGAGTCTCTGCGCAACAATTTTCCATTCATAACTGCACTCATGACTTGCAGTCGTTTATTGTTTTGTACATAAAATGGGTACTGTAAGTACGAATCGCAGTCATTTCTTCTTTGCAATGCCCGTACGAACTGAAGTGGAAAGTGAAGTGAGAAAGTTCTGTGGTGTGAACGAAGATTTATTACTTATTTGATTCTGGTTTTAGATTATAGATTGGGTATGATTCATAAGTGCTTTGTTTATTATTTTGATGCAGTATATACGGGTATAATTTTGCTAATTTTATGCTAGTTCAATGTTATTTCGTTTACTTTTGGTGACTATAATTGCATATTGGTTGGCCGTTGATTTTTAGACCGATTTTAGAAAGCCGTTTTATTCACGTGTTTTTTTGTCAGTGCATCTGATAAGATGCTTATTTACATTTTTCTGACAGCTATAGTTCTTCAACCCGGAAGTTCGAAATATCGATCTAGGGTTACCTGTAGGTTGAGTTAAGATTTGGGCTTATAGGTTGGGTTATCGTTAGTCTTAGGGTTATGATTTGGGTGTAGAAGTTTTTTTGTGATGTATTTGCTGTATACTTTTTAGTGGGCCAACAATAACATTGCTTAGAATTTGGATTTGGATTTGGATATTTAGTCGGCAGGGCCCGCAAACTAGGGCATCGCACCGACGGGCTGTGGTGTGTGAACAACTTGCCCAAGGTTGTGACTTGAGAGTGCAGTGGTTAGGGACCAAACCCATGACCTCGCGGTCATTGGGTCCGACACGCTAACCACTAGACTGCCAAGCCACACCATCAGTGAAAAGTAAATATATCAATTATGTCTGTGGTTTGTTTGACAGCTGTGCCTGATCTGAAATGAGCAGCATATCTAGTCCTGCAACCGGTTCTTTGCAAATAAAATGGGATCCGAAAAACCTGGAGATTCGCACCAAATCTGTGGAAAAGACGCTGGAACCTCTTGTCACTCAGGTTTTTTTGCCAGCTTTTGTTTTCATAAAAGTATGTCATAGCATTGTTGTAAATTCATCCTTTGTTGTTTCAGTGTATTAAATCTCAGTCATTTGTATTATTGTTGTTTAGTTTGTTGCCACACCATTTAGAATGTATTATTTTTATGAGAGTTTGCTGCCAAAGTTGTCTTTGTACAATGTTATTATTGTTACCATACAGTGGAAAAAGACTATTAAATTAATTTTTATACATTAACGCCGAATGTTGTCTGTCTTTTTTCAGGTGACAACGTTAGTCGCGCAGAAAGGCCCATCTCGAACCAAGAAGGGTCAGTCGCCAAAAGCACATGTGCTGAGTGCGGCTGTTCAGATGGCAACAGAACATTTCATCATGAAGGGAGAGGAAATTGCAAATGAGAATCAGGAGATACGTAATGACATGCTTGCTGCTGTTGATGATGTCAGGGTCACTGGTATGTTGCCAGTGTTTGTATTTTTGTATTTTTTCACTTTGATTAGTGTGCACAGTTTAATACAGTTTAATGGATCTTTTAACATTTCCAATCATATCTCTTATTTGATGCACATTTTATGTGTTGACTGTGGACAGAGCCACACAGAAACCAGTGCTATAGTGTTAAGCTCTAAATGTCTACCTAAATAAGGAAATAAGTAAGTAAACAAATTTTCACAGCACCATGATCAAAACATTAATTCTGAGGAGTTGGGACCAGATAGGTCACTAGTAGTGATTGTACTAAGAACCAGGTACCTGTGCCTGGTTCCAAAATTCTTTACTCAGTTCCATATCTGGGAGCCATCTTTTGCACTGATTACTAATGAAACCAATAAAAATCTTGCTACTTGTAGCCTTAATGGCAAAATTCAGTACTGCAAAGGAGATTTAACTTCTGCTATTTTCGATGATGGGCTATACGTACGCTTATATAAATTTGTTATTACATGTTATCCTTTACTTGCTTTAAAGTTAAAACCGAGTCCGGTTACCGGTACCCGGGTAATTGCAACTGAGTATTCACTGCTGTTCGGTTCCAAAAACGGGTATTGCTGCAAATCATTAGTCAGTGTCACTAGGAGGGGAGAGAGAATGCAGACTAGAGGGAAGATGTCTTGGTGTTTTTCGAATTGTCATTGGGATTCACCCAAGTAGTGATTTGCAAATAGTGGGAGGGGACAGATGAAAGGAGTGTGAACCAAAGTGGAGGTTAGTACATTGAGCTTGAAAGAAGTCTGGATGATAGTTATAAGGTAGCATTTTGATGAGTTTTGATGAGACAAAAGTACCGTACCAAGCTGAAGCCCTGTTCTCTAAGCAGTAGCTGAGCTTGTTGAAGTGATGACGTGTGCATGACACTTTGACACACTTGTGCAGGAGAGCAGATGAGAGTGACATCTGGTGAGTTTGCTGCTGATCCGTGCTCATCAATGAAGCGTGGGGCTATGGTCCGCGCTGCTCGTGCCTTGCTGTCTTCAGTCACAAGACTTCTGATCATTGCTGACATGGTCGATGTACATCTCATGCTCAAGTCTCTACGCATTGTATGCCATGTTTTATTTCTGTTTTGTTTGTTTTATCACAAAAGTGCAAAATACGCAGTCAGTGTTACTGTCAGTCAGATCCTTTGCAGGATCATAGAGTTCATGAGTAAGTAAGTAAGTAAGTAAGTTAGTAAGTAAGTAATTGAAATAACCTCAGATGTTTTCTATGTGCTAGTAGAGTGAGAAGTAAAAGTGTTTTAGATGACATCTAAAAGTAGTTAAATCAGTTATGCTTGTCGACTAATTAATCGCAGCACTAAATAAGGTGCTATCTTTGATGAAGTGTGCTAATGTCAAATGAGAGCCTTGTTGTTGGTGTAGGTGGAGGATGATTTGGATAGGATCCGCAATGCCCAGAACCAGGCAGAACTTATGACGAGCTTCAAGGACTTTGGACGCAGTCTGGGAGAACTCAACGACCGTGCTGGACGTCGACAGATGGTATACACACTTCGCAATATAAATGTTGTAACAAGCACCGAAGTAATTTGGTGAAAGGCATAATCATTTTTCAATTTTTTTCACCAGGTGGGAGCAGCAATTTGCAATTGCTTATTTCGGCTGGGGGTAACTTCCCAAATCTCCTGTTCTCTTGGGGTTCAAAAATCCCATCTCACAAAGTGTGTCATTGAACTGCCAAAGTGTGCTTTCCAAATAGCACCCAAATTAGTAACAGTAACAGTAACATGCATTTATTAGTATTGCAGCTAAATGGCAGGATTGAGTACAGAACAATAAAACATCACAGGCACGATAAAACATAAATGTCTAAAACGATCGACATATTAACAATACTAAAAATACACGATTATAAAATACTATATGCCTACTGGAAATTTTTAATAGAATACAGAATAAAAGAGTTTAAAAATCGCTTTGTATAAATTGCTTTGATATTTTCAAAAAGTCTTGTGTTTCTAAGTTTTGCAGTAATGTCATGCTTTGGTGGTAGCAGATAGTTGAGACAACATGTTTCGTTCTGCATGTGTCGAACAAAAAAACGCTGAGTAAGTTTCTCATGATGACTGCAGAGTGTGTCGACACCATGGATAGTCAATAACGTTTGATAGTTATAGCCTGGAAATATAATGTTCATCGCTCACTTCTACAGTGACTCCAGGATGTCAGACTAAGACACGGTCAGGCTGGAATGCCAGACTGGACTCGCACATTCAATCATTGGACGGATGATTGTGCAATAAAAACAAAGCAGATAGCTGGAAGTCGCTCCGGCACGTTTCAGGAAATACATCCGCGATGCAATCTTTGCCGAGACTGCATCAACGTGTTGTGTCCATTTCAGGTCTTTGGAGATGTGAACGCTGAGTAACTTGAATGTGGATACCCGGTCCACATCAGTATCGTTTAATAATACTGGTAATGGAGGACTTTTCATCAGACAGTTAAGTATGGTGCATGAATGTGACAGATGACAGACAGAGAGACCGACCACGCAGCACAGAAATGCGTGGGAATGGTCAAATAGATGATGATTTTTTCCTTCTTCTTTTTGTCATGATGTAAAGTAAGGTACAAGAAATTTCAGCTAATGGTCACGAGACACACGAAAGCCCATAGCAGTTGCTGTTTAGTAGTTTGGCTAAAAATTGGGGTGTTCATGCTAAGTTAATATCCTGATGCCAAAATTTCTCATCGCATAATGAGATAGTTGCGTGCCGCCACCTTGTGAATGCTATAGACTTGTGTCGCAGCCCGAAATCGCCAAAAAATTCATAAAACGCCCTATTTTTGCGTTCAAGGTCATCCAAGGTCATTTATTTCGGTGGCAACAGATAGCCAGTGTACGACTTCCTATTAGTGATTAATAGTAACCTAGGCCCTATCTCGCACTGTTTTTGAGATACACAGAAGTCCTTATTGGCTAAAAATTGCAAATTTTTCCCACTGCCCTCTCATTTAGCACCTTCGTTTGGGGTGACCCCTTTTGAATTTATGGAAAAGCTTTATGGTTCTTGAAACTAGAGTCTTCCGGGCAGCCGACAGTGAAGATTTCGTGATCCTAGCTTGCACCGTTTTTGACTGAATCACCCAAGTGACAGACAGTCAGACAGACTGACAGACGGACAGACAGAATTGCAATGCCTAAGATGTGCTGAAAGCAGTAGCTGCTTTCATGTGTAAAAAGGTAGAAGAACACCGCAATCAATATCTCTCTATTTCTAGGTCATGTCCAAGCAGTGAACAAACAGACTTTTAAAGCTACAGTTTTTGTTTCTGAAGGTAAATGCTAAATTTATATTGTTGCTTGGCACAATGCTTGCATTGGTTGAAAGGTGGTGTGTGCTACAGTTATTCATTTTTTATCTTTTATTTGTCCTGGTTCGGTACGCGTTTAGGATCTGAAGGATGAGCGTCGTCGAGATGACATTGCTGCTGCTCGCGCTACACTTAAGAAGAACAGCATCATGCTGCTCACCACTTCAAAGGTATGTACCATCAAGGTTGAAAAGACGTTTTATAAAAGTCAACCCAGAGGTTTTTATTGAGTGTTTTTTTGCACTAAACCCATTTTTTTACAGAAGCTCAACTTGATGGATTTGGGGGTTTTTACGAGTTTTTAAGTTATCAGAAACAGCACTGATAGATACTGGCATGTGCAGTCATGTAAATGTCAGAAAAATTACAAATTCATAGGTTTAAAGTTTTACAAATGTAACCATAATGAAACGTTTCATTATTAGTGGAACAAGGAACTAAAATCAGGTTAAGGCTGTGGTTGGTTTTTAGGTGACTTTATCCATTAAAAACCACTGGGTTTTTAGGTATTTTTTCACATTTTACATCACATTTCTCAGTACCAAGAGCAAAGATCAAGCTATTTGAGACCAATGCCATTAGCAAGAGCTCAGTGTTTAGTGTCTAGAGCACTGTACTCAAACCAAATCCCTGTTGAGCAGTAAATGGTTAGAAGCTCAGAAATATGTGCAGTTTGATAGTCTAATTGTTGAACTAGAGATTGTGAAGTCATTGGTTCGTCTCTTGCCCGGTGCGCTACTAGTACCAGGTAACAACCCTGGTCAAGTTGTTCGCACATGTGTGCTTCTATTCACCAATTGGTACAGTTTGGTACCAGCCAAATGGTGGTGATGCTCTGCGGCTGGGAAGGTAACCATAGGTCTGGCATTGCATTGACCAGTGTCGGTGTGTCATGGATTCAGTGGTCTTTCCACTTATGGGTGCAGTGGCCAACATCTGGGAGATGAGCACTTTCCTTAAACCTCTAGGGGTATGGCCTTTTAATTTTTACATAATCTTCTGGGACATGATTTCTTCAGGCATAATCTGCCCCAGGGATTGATCCCCCCAGATTCACAAAATGTTGCGCAGGTAATGGGGCAAGCTTGTAGACAGCACTTAGTCTTGAGGAACGCTTGACTATCTAGTTTTCCAGCTGGCTATTTTTTGTTTCAATGTTCTTGCTTGCATCTGTTCTAATTGTGCATTTGAGGTGACTGATAAAACGACATGAAATGTGATGCAGGCTTACGTTCGTCACCCTGAGTTGGCGGCAGCTCGTGCAAATCGTGACTTTGTACTGAAGCAAGTCTGTGACGCCGTGAGCACGATCAGTGGTGCAGCGCAGGCGGCAGGTACTGCGGCCGTGCATCCGTATGAGAGCTCTGGAGAACTGGCAGCTGCACTGAACGACTTTGATGTAAGATTATTCACTCATTTTATTGTTGTTGTCATAGTCTAAGTGTCTACTGTAAGATAGCACTCCAGCTTGTACTGGTCTGTCTTAAGTGCGTAGTCTGTTCGTACATGCATATGAGAGCTCTGGAGAAGTAGTGGCTGCATACAATGACTTCGATGTAAGATTATTTATCATAGTGTGGAATTTCTTGAAAACCAAATTGGATCGTAGAATTTTTGAAACTTGATGTCTTGACAGTCCTTGAATTTTAGTTGTTTCAAATTAATGTGATCGCATGATTTCAGAAATGTCTAACGTGATGTGGTGAATTATTGTGGGAATGGGTTTGTTGAAAAAGCTACTTGAAAGTGGTTGGAAAGTCTTCCAGAAGGTCTTGAATTTTTTGCCCAAAACTGTGCTTATTTACAGCAAAGGACGGTGATGGACCCTCAGACGTACAACGAGGCTCGAACTCGTCCGTCCCTGGAGGAGAGGCTGGAGAGCATCGTCAGTGGAGCTGCACTGATGGCAGACTCGTCATGTACTCGGGATGACCGACGGGAGAGGATTGTTCAGGAGTGTACTGCTGTCCGTCAGGCTTTACAGGACCTGCTCTCTCAGTACCTCAGCAACGTCAGTGATCTTTCTCTCTTAGTCTGATTATTATTTTGTTTTTCAGTGCTTTCAGCTTGGTCATCTGTGTTTGGGTACTATGTTCAGGCTTTTGAATACAACAGTGTCTAACGGTTTAGCCTGTGCGTATAGTGGGGAGGGGAGGTAAGACCAAGATTTCTACACACAAAGGGTCAAGGATGAAGATCACAGTGGGGTCAAATGTGCCCAAAATGCTCTTTTTGGCTTTGTAGTTTGGCGAAGGCGTAATAGTCAACAGAGTTGTAACTAACATCTAGTTTTAATTAAAAAAGGTTGTGTCAAGTATATTTGTCAATAAGAAATGGTGACAGTTAGGAGTTTAAATGCAGTTTAGTTTTTGGTGCTGTCACACATTGTGTGTAAACATCATTTTATTAAATAATGTTTTTCTGAGCTATATTTAACTTTTGCCATTTTTCGTAAAGAAACATTTTATTGTTGACATAATTTCTTTGTTTTCGGCAATTTTTTTTGTGATTTTTGCCAGTGGTAGCATGTCATTTTGTGCTTTTTATGTGGCTTAATTGACTAATTGAATTGAGTCGAGCAATATTCACTGGATTTTGTTAATAAGTAATAATAACAATAATATATTGTTGTGCAGTGTGGACCAGTAATTCCGAAGGTAATGTGTCCGTGATATATATTCGGCGTGTGTTAATATCTGTTCTTGTTGTTATTATCTTAAGAAAGATCATTGTATGGGAGATTTTCGTTCTTTTTGCTATCACAATTGCTGCAATGTTTTAAGTGCATTATGATTTTGATGCTGAAACATATCTTTTAGCTGTATATCATTATATTTCATTGAAGGTTATATTATGGTTTAATCAGGGTTCATAGCAAACTGAAAGAACATAATTCAAGGACTTTCAAGGACCTAAAATTGCAGTTTTCAAGTACCACTACTATCAATAAAAAGACATATCATACTTGCATTACATCAAAATTTAGAGTGGAATATATACTTTAGTGTACTCACCAATACTGCACTAATGATAAGAGCAGATTATTGACATCTTTATTGACATTTTGTTAAGTAAGCAAGTGAACTATAACCGATTTGGTGAAATGCCAAATTTTACAAGAATGCTTTCTTCAAAATTTTAATATGCAAAAATTTAATAATATGGAACATTTAAATTCAAGGACTTTTAAGGATCTAGTCTGTTTTTAAGGACTTTGAGGGACCTGGGATTTTTTTTTAAATTTAAGGACTTTCAAGGACTTCTCAAGGACACTATGAACCCTGCTTTGTGTTATGTACACCGTGGTCCATAAAAACATGCCACATTTATTTTTTCAATAGCTCCATGAAACACTGGCTAATTTTAATAATTTTTAGCATTTGACATCAAGAAGAAACTCCACACAAATGAGTTTAGTTTTGGCCACCTCACCATAATACAGTCGCTGTAGTACCTTGTGAAATGAACCTGCTGTTGGCAAGTGGTGTCAGCGTTTGCAGCATGCATTCATGCTGGAAGAGGACATTTTGAGCACACGCTATAATAAAGCTGATGTGATGTGATACATGTGACTTTTTAAGATGCAATAGTTGCCAGTCTTGTTTGTTGCTATTCAGTTAATCATTTCCGAGCCGATGCATGGTGTATATTTATGATTATAAAATTATACAGAAAGAGCAGATAGAAGAAAAGAAGTGAATTACAAATTTGACGTTTACTGCTGGGTATCCTACTGTGTAATTTAGTATATTAAGTTTTTCATTCTACACGTAAATATATTCTTTGCTGTTTGTTGGCCATTTCTGTTTTCAAACTACTGACTAAATTGTTATGCTTCATGACTTAAAAGATATTAACTGTGGTTTCATAGGAAAGTAATGGCAGCCTGCAGTTGCTTTTATGAGGAAGTTAGACAAGTATAGTCAGCTTTTTCCACATTGCTCATATTTTTCATGGCTTATTCATGATACCACATTTACCATTTTGTGTGATACCGAATTCTTCTGAATTTCTAACATGTTGTTTGCAGCTTTTTCATAGTATGGAAAATGTGGTGAATATCATTTATGAATTTGCATGTTTTGTTGTACACTGTTATAATTGCAGCATGGTGATAATTTTGATATTTTTGTTAATTCATTGAAATGTTATGCTGCTTTTGACTTCAAGCAGAATTTTGCTGATTAGCATGTCTTATAATGAATACTTACGTGATTTGAGTATGATGCTTTTGCTGAAAATGTAGTTTTAATTTCATACTTGTATGATGCAAAATATTGTAAGCTTATTTTGATGGTTTAACACTGATATAATGTAAAATTAATGTAATCATCATATTGTTTTGCCTGCTGAATAGCAAAACATTATTTGTCAAAGTTGGTTTATCAATGGGGGCATAAACATAGATCAAGAAGCTTTATGCTGATGTCATTTTTTGCTTTGTTGCTTGTCTTCGATGTATGGATTGCAAATTTTCTTTGGCCATTACATGATATGTATATTTCAGGGTGCCCACTTGTCTGGAAAACCTGGAAATGTCAGAGAATTTGAAACATACTAGTTGAATGTTTGCGTTCAACTCCATTTTTTTCTGCTTATTTCTCTCGCAGACTTGTACTCCCGTACTTTTAAATTTGTGGTGCCAGTCTTTTGTTTGCCTTTATTTTTTAAACTGCACTAAATTTGGTCAGTTAATTCTCTGGAAAATAATTAAAATTGTTGCTAATAGACGTCATATCACTACTGTTGTGAGGGGCGATACTCCGTCTATGTTCCCTTAAAATGTCTGGAGAAGTCAGGGAATTTGATCATGACTGGAGAGTTGCCACCCTGATATTTATGCATGTTTTGTGTTTGTAAAGGCAGCAAACAAGGTAACACTTGTAATGATTAATGTTATAACAATCCGTGCATTTCTGAACATCTTTCGACATCTTGTTTGTTATTCTTGATGAAACGAAGGGATTGTGTTGTCACATCTGTCAGTATGTGCGCACAGTCACTCAGTTGTCAGTTCTGATGAAGCATGATGATTATATTCTGCTGGCAATCCGGAGTTCTCTGCAGATCCTGCGACAACCAGGATTTTTCATTGTTAAGAAGTAGTGTGTAAACTGAGACTCTGTTGTATTTGCCAAGTGGCAGCATCAGTTTTGGCAGAAGTTTGAGATCTCTGATCTCCACTGCTAGTTTGGTGGATAATGGTTGTGAGTTGTGTGGTGTCGTAGGCTGGTCGTCCAACTTCGAGTGGAGATCTACTGTGTGCCCAGGAACACATCGGCAAGAAAACCCGTGACCTTCGAAAACAGGTTGACAGCAGATCTATAACACATGTTTTGATTGGAATGTTGCGGTTGTTTGATCTTTATTAATCTCAAGACTTTGCTGTGTTCGAAACTGTTTGTGTCTCTTTTGCTGTATAAGTTCACTTTACTGTGTGTTGTATTATTTTTTATTATCATCCATGTGCCTAAATAACTCATAGCTGCAGTTTATTTTTGGGAACTTCTGGTTTGTTTTTTTTATAGATATTTGAGGTTAGGCAGGCCCTTAAAAGGTGAGCTTGAGTAACTATTGGAGCAGCACCAGTGAACTTTAGCACTGCTAAAACAGTTATTCGTCATCACTGTGCCCGCAAGTGGAGTAGGATGGCCAAGCCAGCAGTACTCCATGCCACATATGTGAACAGAGATCAAGAAAAGGACTTTACACCTTCACAAAGGACTCTGCTTTCATGCCTTCATACAGGAGGACATACACCAAAGTTGGCATAGTACCGCAACAGAATAATGGGAAACCAAGACCAGCCTGAACCGGCCACATGTCAGCGATGTGGTCAGGCAGAGGAGACGCTGGTACACTTAATGACTGAATGTCCGGTATTGGAAGATGCATGCAGCCACCATTTTGATGATGATGATCCCATCACTTTTCTGTTCAGCGAACCCGAAGTAGCACTCAGTTACCTTAGGGATGCTGCCTCACCGAGGCCGGTCGCATATGATCCTTTATCGAGCACCAGAAGAAAACAACAACAACAGCAGAATTTTTTACCAGTTTCATGCTATTTTTATGACTTTTTGAATTAGCACAGTGATGATTAAATTATTATGTTGTACGATATGCATAATTAAAAATATCCCTTCAGTTTAACTGTTAAAATTTACGCCGAACTCTAGTACCTGTGAACCATCACCGCCACCTTGTGCACACGTGCTTAGGAACGTTGAGCCAGTGCAGTTTGTCATGCAGAAGACTGGTAGGCGTTGATGGAACTTGCGACATGTCTGGGTGTGGTCTGCTCGTAGCTCTTTGTGTGGTCTGATGTGATTGACAGCTGCACAGAGCAGTGATGGATCATGTGAGTGATTCGTTTCTCGAGAGCAGTATGCCGCTTCTGGTGTTGATTGAGGCAGCCAAGGCCGGCAACGAGCAACAAGTTGATGAGTTTTCTCAGCTCTTCCATGACCACGCCAAGAAGCTCATTGAGGTCTGACACTTGATCATGCAGTTGATCATTTTATTGCATAACTAATGTAGAACAAAGCAGTTTTTCTGCCATATACTGTCTGTCCATTCGTCTGCCACTCTGTAACACTAATGTATTGAAGCTTCTGTCATTTGGCAGGTAATACCGTGTGATAACATATAGCAGTCAAATGTCACGAATCAACTTATATAGCAGATTCTTGTAAAAAAACCTAGAGCATGCTAGTTCTGGGAAGACAGGAATATCTTCTGTGACTGTTTGAAAGTGTTCACTGTACATTCCAGATCTGGTAACAGACAACGCCTGACAGCCATATGTGCTGAAATGGTGGCGTGGCATGGACAGTTAATGACTCACTATAGGTGACACTCCGTAGCTCTGAGATGGTTTTTCTTCAAGACACCTTTCTTTTTTTTATAAAATGCCAATGATAATGTCACAGTGTCAACGAACGGCCAGGTTTAGGGTTACTGTTAGTAAATAAGTAAACGTTTGCTCATCAGGTGGCAAACCTGGCGTGTTCAATGTCGACCAATGAGGAAGGGATCAAGATGGTGCGTCTGGCAGCTGCCCAGCTGGACGTCCTCTGTCCGCAGGTCATCAACGCAGCCCGCGTGCTGACCGCTCGACCAAGGTCAAAGGTCGCTCTGGAGAACATGGACGTGTTCAAGGAGGCCTGGGAGAAACAGGTTCACTTGTTGATGGACGCCGTGGATGACATTACAACAGTTGATGACTTTCTTGCTGTGTCCGGTACGTTGTAGTAGTAGCAGTAGTAGTAATATTGGCAGTAGAAGCAGCAGTTGTCTTCATCGTCATCATCCAAATTGGTGACAGAAGCACACATGTATGAACAACTTGCCTAGGGTTATTACCTGGCAGTGCCTCAGCTGGGAGTTGAACCAGTGACCTTGCGATCACTAGTCTGATGTGTTACTGTTAGACCACCAAGCCACATGTCAAAATTGTCTGACTGATTATTCCTATGATTTACTCAGACAGATGTTTAGGCTGCAAAGCTGTTTGACTGTGGACACCTTGACATGATAGAGTGCAGCTGATGTTTCAGATCAGATCACTGATTCACTGTTTTACTTACTACTGACACTGTGTCTTTTGAACAGAACATAACAGCATTACTGGTTACATTTTTTATTCTTGGACAGGCATTTCTTTGGATTTTTTAAAAGTTTTAAGCATATATTATAAACCATTGGTCGTTTTTGAAAGTAGTTATTTTTTATTGATTGACTGATTGACAGAGGGTCACATCCTGGAGGACGTAAACAAATGCGTTCTGGCACTACAACAGCGTGATGCAGACATGTTTGATCGCACTGCGGGTGCAATCCGCGGCCGCTGTGCTCGCATCTGTAATGTCGTCTCGGCCGAGATGTTTAACTATGCATCGGGACCTTACACCGACCGTGTCATGGAGACAATTGTTGAACTCAGGGACCGCAGTGAGTAGTAGTCATTGTGGCAGTACTAGTTGTTGTAGTGATAGTAGTGAGATTGTTGTAGTATTTGCAGTAGTAGAGCCAAGGCTTACACGTACTACCTGCATCATAGAGAGATTCGATGGTCTTAAGTCAAAAGCTATATTGCAAGTTGCATTTCTGCTGCAGCAACTAATGATTGCAATTCCGGGATCCTGAATCCTTGGATTTCAGGTTTCTGGCTGTTTTCGCCAATTCCAAATTTTGGGATTGGCGGCATGCAGGCGTCTCAATCCTCGGATTTTGGGATGACAAAAAATTCATTCAATAATAGTTTTTTTGATTTATTATGGATGGTATATTACATGTAGATTAACAGTTGTATCCATTTAATGAAATATTTCGTTTGCACACAAGAGATCTTGCTGCGAACTGTAAGTCGCATTTCGACAGTCTCAGTCACTCCCAAGTTTCTGGTGCTTACTTATTCTACCTGTTGTGCATTCTATACACGAAGTAAGCCTAGTACAGTTACTATAGGGATACTAAATAATGATCATCTGTAAGTGCAGTCTCGACAATATGATCCCGGGATTGCAGATTTCTGAATCCCGGATACCGGGATTGAAAAATTATTTCAGGATTGCAATTACTGCTAGTGGCAGATGACTCTGTTGTGCGTGTACTTGCTTGCAGTTGTTGTGCACTTTGTTGAACGAGTTGATCAGTCTCTCAACGCACTCGGACCAAACCCCCAGTTTGCCATCGATGAGAATGGCTTTGTGCATGCGACCTCACTGGTCTATGATGGAGTTCGCAACATCAGACAGGCTGTGCTCCAGAACCGGGTTTGTCTTTTTTTCTACTGCTAAAATGCTTACAAATAGCCTCTGATGCTTCTGTTGCAAAGATCTGGAGGAAAGTTACTGTAAATAGTTAAAATTGTGAGCGTTTGTCTAAGGGTGTTCAAAGTGACAGAAAGGAAATGGAGTGAAGTGAAAGCCACATGCTTCGGCTTTCATTTTAGTTCATTTCATTTGAGTTTGTTTCATTTCATTTGAATTCCGCTCAGTTTTTTTGTTGTTGCTTTGTATGCTCCTGAACAGTGATTGCAATCCCGGGATTGAATTCTCAATCCCGAGATCCATGATTGAGAAATTTTTAATCTCGGGATCCCGTTTCGGGATTAGGCTTACAGATTGGTCGTTATTTTGGTATCCCGAAATGAGTTATTTCATACATAGGATGTAGTATAAGCCCCTGTGGAAAATATATCTGAACTGTATAGAGTGACAGTGACTCTAAAAATACAAATTACAGTGCACAGCACAGAATATTACGTGCGTACATGAAATATTTTCTTCATGAGATTAAGATGGCTAAGAAATTTTATTTGTATTATTTACCACAAAAAAAGTACAATTTTAATTCATTTTTGTGATCCCGAAATCCCGGGATTGATTTGCTGCCAATCCCGGGATTTGGGATTGGCCAAAAAGGCCGGGATCATGGGATTGCAATACCTACTCATAAATATAGGGAAGTTAGATCTAAAACTAGGTTGTGGTTGTTAGGGTGAAATGAGTACGATCAGATCTGGGTTAATTGGTATATACATTGAACTGAGAGAATTACCATCAGGGTTGGAACCAGTCAGCTTGGTGCGGAAGAGCCTCGGTGGATCAGAGTGTTTTGCCGATGTTGAAAATTAAACGTTAAGATGATTCTGCGATCTGAACGCAAGTGTTATGTTGATTGGGTCAAGCAGTGTGTGTTCAAGGCTTCTGTCAAAGGGGGCATGGAGAGTTTCCCCTTCATGATAGAGTGATCTTGTTAGGGACTGTCAGGGATAGGGATTTTTTTTGTTTGCCTGGAAAGAATTAGCATTAGAATACGGAGTGTGTTTGTGTATATTTACTTCACTTGTTAAAGATGTCAGGTAAAGACGAGTGAAGTTGATATATTATCACTCACTCTTTTATGCACTGTGCTGCAGCATCTCGGATCATTTCTGTTTTTGCATTTCTATGCTAACCTCTTTATTTCATACAGTACTGTCAAGTGTCTACCTAACTAAAGTGGTGGCTTAGCCTCGTGGTGACATCGTTGGTCATGTTAACAGTTACTTCACATTGAGCTAGGTTAGTACTGAGATGGGTTACTCTGTTGTTATGCCGTCTTTATTTTTGACCAAGCTACCCAGGCCAGCTCAACCTGGCCATCCCTCCATGGATAGGCTGAATGTGTACTGGCAGTGATTACCTCCAGCGCTAGGGAAGAAACAGTAAGTTCTGCATAAGAATAGACCTTGTTGCTGGGGCTGCTGGCATACTGGCCAGTTGGTTAAAGGTGCTAAATGTTAATAGAGCTGGCTATTTGGCTGACTTGGGCTATATGTTAGCTTAATTGGGTCCATCCCTCGCCGGCTCAAAGCACAGAACAGCTTTCACGAAATGTCTGTGCAAATCTTATTTCGACCTAAGAGCAGTTTTGATATTCACGTTTGAAATCTTTGGTGTTGCATTGTACAGGTTGATGACAATGACTCGGATCAAGAAATTGAGTATGAAGAAATGCCGTACGATGTTCGCAGCAGATGTATTATGCTTTTGTTGTTTGCTCAGCTAAACTTTCTATACTCTGGGTTTATTATGCATCACTGTTTTACAGTATAATGTCACTGGTTGTTGCATTTGCAGTAGTTCTCTGTTTTTGTGCAGTTGTGGCTCTTTGTTAGTTATTTGAACTGTTCTGGTTGTCCAGATTAAACCGAAACCAGATCGAATAGTGTGTCAGTGAAAGAATTTTGAAAATCAATAAATATTTGGTGGTTACAATGGAAACCTGGCAGTCCACTTTCTCGAGTCATGGTGTAGATACAGACACAGGGTTGTAGTGCTGTGTTAAAACAGTAATGTTTAAGTTCCCCTATAGTGTTGATTTATTGTAATGGTTAACATGCTGGTCTAGATTAACGGGTAAACCAGTTCAGAGGTACACAGTTATCTAGATCAATTCAGCCTGCCATTCCTCTGAGTACCAGCAAAAGCTAGGGTGTAAACCGGCACCTTGCAATGCACTATGGACTTGCGGTGTAAACTGGTGTCTAGTTGAGTGCCAAGGAAATGGAGGTCAGTGCCGCTCTATGGCTTGGGAAGTCTTTTCATTTTTTTGCTGTTTTAAGTGGCACCAGTTTAGACAGTTCTGATGGTAGTGTCTGCTATCCACAGCGAGCACATGAGGAAGTAAGTGACTATGCATTGTTGTTGTTGTAGTAGTAGTTGTTGTTGTTGTTGTTGTTAACAGCGAGCCATGTGACTGAGGACATACTACACGAGGAAGTAAGCGATCGTGCGATGATGCGTGCATTGCCGGAAGAGGAGCGGATAAAGATTCAGCAGCAGGTGCAGATGTTCCGCATTGAGAAGGCGAAGCTTGACCGTGAGGTTGCCAAGTGGGACGAGAGTGGGAATGACATCATCATAATTGCCAAGCAGATGTGCATGATCATGATGGAGATGACCGACTTCACCCGGTACACTATTACTGTACAGCTTCAGAAATGGTTTTGTTTTTGTCGTTTCACGAATGTGCTACTCTGCAGTTGCTGTGTTATACAGCCAAAGTCCTGCTTTGTTGCAACGTTTGTGAAGCGATTGATAGTGCATTTTTGGCACATTGCATTGCATAATATGCTTGCGCTACTGTTGTAGTTAATTATTGTGCTGTTAGTTGTTTGTTATCATCACGCAGTTAAGAGGGCTGTGGAGTGTCACAGACTTTGTGATGGTTGAGGATGGTCGACTGGCGCTTTGTTAGCAGATTACTTTCAATGCATGTAATCCAGGGTTATCTGTTTTATCTGCATCTGTATTTTAGTAAGAGCAAGAATAATTCATAAAGTATTGAAATAAGACAATTTGTGCCTTGTGTGCACAGGGGGCGTGGTCCACTGAAGAGCACGATGGATGTGATTGGTGCCGCTAAGAAGATCTCTGAGGCAGGAGCCAATCTGGACAAGTTTTGTCGTCAAGTTGCTGAACAGGTAAATGGCTGTGTGTCATACATATTTTGGTGCCTCTTCATTTAAACACTCTTTAAACAGCTTGTTGTCTGCCCTTTACTGGTATTGGCTTAAATACTAAAGCACGTTAAAATTTTTTATGCTGAAGTTTATGCTGTATTTTGAAGACATTTCTGTTTTTGATTCAGATTTTTCCATTTGACTACATCGATTACAAGAGTGTAGTTACGTTTTTTTACTGTACTGACTTGCCACTGAGAGCAACCTGGTATTTGTGTGTCTGTGCTGTCATCCAGTGTCCTGATTCGGCAACAAAGAAAGATCTGGTGGCATATCTGGAGCGTATATCTCTGTACTGTCATCAGCTCAACATCACCAGCAAAGTGAAGGCCGATGTACAGAACATCAGTGGAGAACTCATAGTGTCTGGGGTCAGTGCTCTGTACATTCAGATATCTCAGTGGCAGTAAAAGTATTAGATTTAGAAGAACGTGAAGGTCCGTTACTTGCTATAGCACTGCTTACATGAATCAGACTCGTGACCAGAAGCGCTTCACAGTCTCAGAAGTGTGCCGTCTGATTTTCATGAGCTAATGATATCACATTGCACTGCCCACGTCAGCGAACAATTGGAGCTGTGGTTTGCAGTTAGCAGACATACCACCACCCCAAATAGTCACGTTATGCCTTTACCCTGTAGTCCATCAGCTACTACTCATTTCCCATCCCACTGAGTGTAGGAGGCTGAGTTGACCTGAGCACACAGCTCAGCTTCGAGAGCACATGGAAAGCACCAAAACATTTTTATTGATATGCAGACTATGTAGACTAGCTTAAATTTAAAGTTATTTTTTTAGTAGTCAGACTGTGCATTATTGCAAAGCTTTTCAGTTGGTGCTGTCATGGGAATGCATGTCCATCTGTATACATTATTACAGGCATGTGCACCTATTAGTCTGTGGTCTCTGTCTGCAGTTTCGTGATTTGCATTGTATTACTGATAGTTACATTGTAATGTGCTGGTTTACTGTGCAGCTCGACAGTGCCACATCGCTGATCCAAGCCGCTAAGAATCTAATGAATGCTGTTGTGCTCGCCGTCAAAGCATCTTATGTTGCCTCTACCAAGTACACTCGAGCAGGACCCGCGGTAAGCAGTTGATGGTTATAGATTTTCTCTACAACTTGCTTGACTTTCAGCTTGACTTCATCCATATTAGCAGTGCTTGAATTGAGGAAAAATACCGCGGAACGTCATTCCCTACTTTCTTCAAGGGGCAATGCTGAACGCCGTAGAGTTCCCCTATTTCTGTTTCCGCAATTTAAGCACTGCACATTGGGGAGTGAGTAGATTAGAGCGAGGGTCTATGATCGTCAGTTGCTCTGGTCAGTATAATCAAGGTGATTCACATTGTATTCAATGTCTTTACTGTATGTGACACTGTTATGGCAACAAGAGCATAAAGTACCTCCACAGTTGATTTGCATCGTATTGCCTGTATGTACAGGGTGGGCCAAAAAAATGACCGAACTTGTTTTTGTTAGAACTTTGTCAAATCTCAGCCAAATTTGATTATTTTTGGCACACAGATAGCCAAGACGATAAAATTATGTGAGGTACACTCATTGTCCAACTCATTTAATTTATGTCAATGCACTACCGTGTAAAACGCAGATGCTGCAAATTGTTGCATAATGCTTAGTTGTTGTCACCATAAAAGTTTAACAACATAATTAAGTACTCAATAAAGTAAAATGTGATTTATTTAGCAGAATTATAAGTTTGTGTAACAACTTGCTTTACAATTATCAGAATTTATGCCCAAAGTGTACACGATGGCTTAGCATGATGCCATGACTGATAGCGGCATTAACGATCAACCAGTCAATATCACAGCATTCATTCATGGATTAGATGTGTTTTGAGCTCATAAGTCAGCTATTTTGTTGTCTGTTATTTTCAGCGTAAAATATTTAATAGCACAAAATTATTAAATCATGTGGTGCCCTTTGTCGAATTGATAATAAATGGTGAGCAATGTGATAGTGATAATCACCGCGTAATGTAACAATTTGACATTTGACAAAGTTCTATTCAATGACATTCATCAGATTTTTTATGTAATTTTGTATGTTATGTATGATTGCATTTTGTCAATCTGGTTTATTAAAGAGAGATGATGATGATGATGAATTTGGAGCATCTGCATTTAACACGGTAGTGCGTTGACATAAATTAGGTGGGGTTAACATTGAGTGTATTTTACATAATTTTATCGTTATGGCTATCTGTGTGCCAAAAATTTGGTGGAGATTTGATGAAGTGCTGTTAGAGTTCAGATGTCAAGGTCTTTGGTTGCGAGACTGTTATTTTTAGAGCACTTTTTCAGGTAAAATAAAACATCTCTTGGTTTGGTTTTCTTTCAGTACTGTCACACTGTTGGTTGCATGACAGTAAGGGCATAGAGTACTTTGCTGCGTCAATTTTCAAAAGTGTATTTTGCATCTGGCATGGAGTAACTCAAGCTGACCAGTTCAGATGTTGGTGTAATGTGTAGAGCGTGGTGGTGACGTGTAGACTGAGTGTGTAGGGGTGTGTATGATGGCTGTAACAGTCAGTGGTGTAATGGTTAGGGTTGTCTGTGTTGGGGTGTAACATGCAGGGTGGGGTGGTGACGTGGCGAATGCGAGCTCCTGAGAAGAAGCCGCTGGTTCACCAGGAGCGACCAGACAACATGCACGTAGCCGTGCACCGTGCTGAGCCCAAGAAGAACATTGAACCCATCAAAGCTCTCAGTGAATTCCACGACTGAACTCTCACTGTTCCACTTAACTGATTAGGGTGACCATGTGTTCTTGAAAGTTATTGGGAAAATTTTTTTCCTTTTCCAGATCCTGGAAAGTTCTTGAAAACTGAATTGGGTTTCGAAAGTTTTGGAATTTGATGTCAGAGGGTCTTGAAAGTCATTGAATTTCAGTTGTTCAAAATCATCATCATCACGATGTGAAATTTTTTTTCATCTAATGCCAGAAACGTCTTAACACATGATGTGGTATAATATTGTGGCATTGAGTCTGGAAAAGGTACTTGGAAATTTTTGAAAAGTTTTCTTGAAAAGTTCTTGAGTTTTTTTCACCCCAGACTGTGGCCACTTTGGCTGATGCTTATGCTGCCAGTGATGTAATTGTATTATTTGCAGAACGTTTGTTGAGCAGAATTTCTAACGCTCTGTGCACTAAGTTTAATAAATGCATCGTTTTGTTGAACATCGGTTCAAAGCATTGTAGCATGAAATTGTGCCAGAAAAAATGGATTAGATATGCAGATTAAGTGTTGCCATATTCCAGAGGCACATCTATCATTTCATTTTGCTATTTGTGCTGTTTAAGTTTCATTTTGTTCGGTAGAAGTTTACTCCGAACTTGGTAAATGTAATTATTATAATTGTTCACATTATTTAAATCATTTGGTATCATATCATTGTATCTTTTTTATGTTTGTAGTGTATTTGTACAGTGTGTCTGCTGTGGAGTGGTGACAGAATCTCATCCTGTTGATAGATTGATTTTATCATATGAATTTCATTCCTGGTATCCAGTAGAGTTGCCATTTTTTGCTCTATGCCAGAGAGTTTGTAGTTGCATTTAATTTGTTTTTCTGTTGGTATTTGTTGTAGTTCAAAGATGTGGATGGATTTCTGTAGAATCTTGTGCATTTTTGTTCTCAGAAATGACCGAAAAAAGTTGCCGTTATTTGGAAATCATCTATTCGACACGCAATGTCTACGCTATTGTTACTGGTTGAGTTGTTTAATGTATAATGTCTGCGAGGAATTTTACTATTATCTTTACACAAGATCTCAGCCTTTGATCTTTGCAGGAGAATATCAGCTGACAAATTCTTTTCACTGTTTGGTCGTTGGCTACTTTACATTTGTATCTTTTCTTGTTCAGTTATCATGTTGGAGGAATTTGCATGAGATCTCAAATGTCCCAAGCCCTATTGATCGATGAGTTTTTTTTCACCGTTTTTTTTCTGCATCCATTAGCTACTTTCTGTCCTGGCTACTTCTTGCTCTTTACCATGTTCTACAAATTTTCATGAATGTTATTGTCCAAGTATTTTCACGACTCCCCGTCTTGCTTTTGTCTGGCACTGTTGTCGATGGTTTTTACTTGCCCTGATTGCATTAGCATTATATCACAAATACTCAAATAGCACTTGCAATTATTTTACTTAGAAATAAAGACTACAAGTTGTCAAATATCTCATTACTGTGCATATGCATGGTTATTTCTGAGACGTATTCGTATATTATACATATGTATAATTGTCATGTTTTAACCATTTTTTGGTTAATTTAGCATAGTTTATGTTTTATTCAAGCATATTATTATTAGTATACAGGGTGGGCCAAAATAGTGACACTTTTTTGTATCTGAGTTTACTTCTGTTGATGTAAAAAATCTTTTTTTATATGAATACGTTTAATTTTGCCACGATGATTGGATTAACTAACGATGATCGCTGTTTAATTTACAATCTATGTGTGGAGAATGAAAATATGGTCAAGGAAATGAGCACATTTAAGCTGTGCATAATTAATAGCAAATGTTATCTCGTGTTTGACAGTTTGTATGGCAATAGGTTGACTTAGTTAAGAAAAGGTGTCACTTTTTGGCCCACCCAGTATTACAGAATGTATGTAGTTATGTATGCATCAAGACTAAAGATTGCAACCCGGGTTTTGAAAAACCCAGGGTCCGAGGAAACCCGGACACTTTACCAAACCCAAAACCACGGGTTTCGGGTTTGCGTTTTTGCACCAAGAGCGCTACGTTTAATGGAATATTACACCAAAATATAGATAACAGCAAACACGTTTCTTTCTAGTTATACATAGCATAGGCTCAAATTTTTTCCCGCCTATGGCAGTAAGATTAATCCAGTCTTTAAAATCTCGTTACATCGCTCACTAAGATAAACGTGCGCAATCGTAACTGAATGACGAGACTGACGACGCGAGAATTTATTAGATGATGCAAGCAGCAGACTACCATTGTTATAGTTAGTTTTGAAATTTAATCTAGACTTCAGAAATATGGTTTAATCTATCATTGAAAAGACAGACCAGTATTATCTGATTCGTGTGATACTACAATAAAAACTGTTATTATTTGATCAGAGATTGGGTAATTATAATTCTAGGAAGAGCGCAACACATAGATCATGGCATATGTTTTTAGGTAAACGTGGAATGGTTATAAATAGTGGTAGATTAGGGGGTATTGGGGTATTGATTATGAGAAGGTTAGGGTCGTGACCTTATCTAGTTGGGAATTTAGCTTATAACTAATTTGGTTGGTAGCGAGATATTATCATGAGGCAACGGGGTAGTTCTTTTTCACTCTTTTGTTAACAATAATTACTACACATTCACGCTAATTAGCATCAGGGCCCCTCTGCAACAATCGACGGCAATAGCCGTCAACTAGAACAACTGCTAAGCCTATATGTTGATCAACTGACCGCTAGCGGCCGACTGACTGACCGTGCAGCACTGCGGCGACGTTCACGCATCGGCAGCTTACGCGGCGTATTGCGTGAAGTTTGCATTAACGAGTATTTCTGCAGTTATTAAAAGTTGCTTTTTTGCAATTTAACATTCTTGTGCAGCTGTAGTTTTACGACGCATTAAGCATAAGTTCATTTACTATTTACCAGCCACAGATGGCAAATTTCATTAGCGATTTCATTTGTATAATGATCGCCATCTTGTCAAACCCGAATCCGGCCCGAAACGCGGTTTGGCGGCTTTCCAAACCCGAACCCCGGGTTTGGCAAAAGGCTCTGGGTTTGCAATCCCAAGTCGAGACTGCTATCTGTGCACAGATTTGTAGAGCATGCATAGCTGGCTGCCTTTGCACTTATACACTGTGTGATCAAGTGACTGCCTTGGTGAATTATTTATCATAAGTTATTTGATTCCATTAATTTAGCATAGCTGTGTTGTGTTTTATTGCGAGTAAATTTTAGAGCGATACGAGTATCATGATTTGTCGTATTATCTATGTTTAACGTTCCAATTTGTACAGCCATCGTGTGTGTTTCACTTTTACTCCATATCGAAGGTTTTGCAGTTTTTATTAATTTGTGTTGAGTGAAAATCTAATTTTTTTCATTGATGTTGATGTCATATATTCTGTTTTACTGCAAATGTGTGGTACGAATTTTTCCTATGAACGTGTAGTGACGAATATCTTAAAGGATTATTTTTTTTGTTAAATGAGTTCTTGAGCGTTATTTGTTGTTGCTTTTAATTTGAAAACATTTTTTCTGAATTTTGGATATTTTAAATTCGTAAATATTCAGTGATGTGATTCTATATGACGAGTTAGTCCATTCTACATTTTACAACTTTGACGAATTTAACTATATTATTTTCACATTTTTGGCCAGGAGTGATCCTGTAGACAAGACCTTTTGAAAAGGCGATTTTCTTCTGTTGACGCTCGTAGTCACTAGTCAACCCGTCGTGACCAGTGCACTGCAGTAGGCCTTAAAGGCGCTTACATGCGACAAAAACAAAACAAAACACAAGACAAAGCAACTGTAAAACAAATGTAGAAAATACATCTTTTTTGCAATGTATTGCAGCGCCGCGTGACAAGCAATAAACTGGAATTATGAACGTAACGCCCTTTTGACGTTTCGCCTCTATCCGGGACGTATTGCCCCTGGACGTTTCACCACCTGGACGTTTTGCCCAGCAGAAATTGCGGAAGACGGCGAAAAGCGACGGATGGAGAATAGGGGCCCACTAGGGTAAGACTTACTAGGGTAAGGTGGCGAGCGGAAAAGACGACGGGGAAACGCACGGACGGTGAAAACGCACGGACGGTGAAAACGGACGAACGCCGAAGACGGACGGATGGAGGACAACGGCTTCGCTTTTGTCTGGATAAGGGCGAAACGTCTTCGTAGCCTAAACGGAGTCGACGGCGATCGTCTCCAGTTTTTTAGGCGACCGTACTTACCTAACGGTCAAGTTATTGGCACGAGTTGTCGTCCGTCCGCCTATCCGTCCCTTCGTCTGTCATGGGAGAAACTTTATACACGAATAATTAGCCATGGGTGTTAAGCTCACGCGTGCAAAATTTCAGCCATCTAGTGCAAAAGGGACATTTTCAAATTGCGGATTATAGGGAGGGGATAAGAAATTCAGTGGAAAACTGGTTATATCTCGGAAACGGTGAGAGATATGGCCAAGGTTACTATTAATCACTAATAGGAAGTGGCATACGCCCTTTTAGGTAAAATGAAAATCATCGATTTTGGATGACCTTGAAGGTCACTGAAAACCAGTACGGTCGGCTATCCTAGCGACTGCTGGGTTTTTTTGTATAACTTCTACTTTAGTTTATCGGACATGTGCAAACGCTCTACGTCAGTTTCTCTGGCTGTCTGTAGTCTCTGTAATCACTTCATATCAGCCGAGCTTGCTGGTGACCTTGAGAACGACCTTCACTGCGGGTCAGGCAGCTGGGACTGACGCTGAAGGTCACGGATCATGAGACAAGCGAAGACTGTCATCACCATCTTGGACTTGACCTCGACAATATCGTCAGGCAGCGCGTAGACGCGCGCGCCAATCTTGCGTGCCATCGATATAGCGTACTGCGCGTTCTCAAGCTTAGCAGCCTGCCAGACATCAAGGACACTGCAAAACAGTCATCGCTAAGGTCGTCGTTACGTTTAGAATACAGCATCAGTTTTTGCACAAATTGTGTTCTATTCCTCCCAGAATGCGTTTGCGGTAGGGGCGCCTCCAGACACCTTAGTTGTTGGGGAGGGATAGCGAGCCCCTTCCCAAGAATCTCACTCTCGCTTTTGGCTTTCGGTTTTCGGCTTTTCGGGCATCGGTCCTGTAATACACTGTGTTCAGAAAAAAATCCAAAATTTACAAACACGGATATATGACGTCAGCATGACGTCACCAGTAGCAAAATATACTTACCTTTTATGGAATACGTGTTTCCTCCTAAACATTGCCTGAAAATTCTGTGGAAATTTATTCATTTTCCACGGAGATATAAAAAAGAAAACGTGAGTGGGTGTTTTTTCTGAACACAGTGTAATTTGAATAATAAGCTTTTTTGATTATGTCAAAATTGAGCTGATCTATTAAAGGCTGGCAGCAGATTTTCATTTTATTTCATTTATTTCCAAAAATAACCAACACCGCATTAGTTGTGCGTGTACAGTTCGCCTAGGCTTCGGGTCATTACGGGGATTAACCACTTGCGTTATGCCTGTTGTTTATGATCGACTATGACTGTTTTTAATCAGCTACATTGTACGGTCTTTTATCGTACAATGGTCACATTACATACAAATTTTAAATATGATATTTATGCTATGATATGATGACCAATGTAAGAAACAAAAACTATAAGGTGACAAAAAACTACACGAACACAGTCAATTTGGTTGATAATTGTGTAAAAGTAGATAGGTTTACATGCACGGTGAAGTGATCGTTAAAAGCATTAAAAGTACTAAAACTCGCAATATACTGAGTTAATAATACCTGGTCATTGGCATCATCAGGACTGCGCACGAGTTCATAGTTGATTGACCCGGGCTTACACGCGTCGACAAGGTCAATGACCACAAGACCGTCAGAGATCGTTGGGTCGTTGAAACCACTGATATGTGACGACTTCCCTGCCGCTGACAACTGAACCATAATGTGCAGACCATAGCTTAATTGTAATTTGTTAACGTTGACGACAACGCATTTTTTTTTAATTTTCCCGAAAGTTACATAGACAGTGTGGGTGAAAATAACGGTGATATAAAAAATAACATAGTACATTGCCTGTAAGTGAGCAAACAAGACGACTACGGTATAGTGTCCGAAGTAACGAGCGTCACTGTTTAGACACTGTGGAATACAAAGGAGCGGAATAGGAAATGTTAAACAGGTTGGTTTTGAAACGTGACCGGAAGACATCTACGAACGTGTTCGGGCCGACTGTTCCAGACACGAGCAGCGGCAACCGGAAAAGCTCGGTCACCGACGATAGACAGTCGGGTGCTGCTGACGATCGGTGATAACGTAGACGCTGAATTCCAAAGAAATGAATTTATTTAGTAAGCTATGTGAAGTCAGAATGTTATTTAGCTGCTGAAGCAGCAGCAGCGAATACCTTGCCGTTGACCCAGTTGACGATGTCGTCTCCCTCTGTCTGTCCACAAATATCATCTTTCCCAGCCAACTTCGCTAGAATACTGAGCGTGTACGCCTTCATCAACTGCCACACCAGCGCTGCACCAGACACACACACACACATCAACACTGTGACTGTAATATATACAGATGATATAGCGTCGTTAACATAAAGGCGCGTACAGATCGAGCGACGTAACTGAACTGAACTGATCGGACGCTCCGACTCAGATAAAGATCACGTACATGTACGCGCTCTCAACGCCGGCATCAACGACCCGCCAAAAGTGAAGACGAGGTCGTCCTCGACAAACGTGGCTACGCACCGTCGAGCGGGACCTCCGACAGCAAAACATCGGGCTGTGGGCGGCCAGGCATTCTGCACAAGACCGAGCGCGTTGGCGTCAAGCGTGGAGTCGACGGCTACGCTCCAGCAGGAGCTTGCCCCATGATGATGATGACGCCACCATTATGGACCCCTACTGCCGGCTCAGTGCTGACATATTTTGCGGTCATCCGCCAAGCTGTACTATTTAAAACTCGGACCCTAACATTGACCCTAACCTTTGATCTCCAGAGCTGAAAATTCGCATACCGGTTACTCTGCATACCCGTATTTTCGACATAGTAGACCGGGGCAGACGGACGGACAGACAGACACATAGCCGGGCGGATAACAAGACTAAAGAGATATATGATAACCGACCAAGAGTAAGGGTCTCGTTTCCGTCGTAGATGTCTTTGCCGGCGACTCCAACCAGCGAGAATTTGCACTGCTTGCCCAGCTCTACCGCGTAGTTACAGTTCTCTGCACACGAACACACAAAACGTCAGCCAATACCGCCAATAATACGCAGGCTGATCGCTACTAACCGCCAATCAGTCAATCGATTAAATGTGAACGAATCAGCGTTATCAGTCGTGACCGAATACAATAACTCTTTACGCGAACTTCCAGGTCAAATAATAAGCGAAAACATTCACTAGGCCTACCTATTGTCATTATTGCTGCAGTTTGAATAGTACATGTTGTCCATAAAGCTATCTTACGCTACGGTCGACAAATTAAAAATTTATTAGGCTCTAACACATACAACAGACGTTAGTCGTCGCTCGTGATCGGGCCGGGATTCGGGAACCCGATCGTTTTCGCCAATCACGAATCCCAGGATTGGCGGCGTCCCGGGATTTCGGAATTAAGCCTACAAAAATTTGTTGAAATCGCACTTTTTCGAGCGTTAAATGATAAAGATAACAAATCTAAAGGCATAATAAAATATTTTATGCGCGCTAGAGTCCTAGGCTACTCCTTGCTGTGCACTGTAATTATTTTGGCAGTCACAGTCACTCCCTAGGCTATACCGTACCGTTTTGACATACCTTCCGTACGGCCTAGGACATCTAAGACCCATGCACGAAATTAGTCAAAATGTAGATACTAAAATAACGACCAATCTCTAAGCCTAATCCCGAAACGGGATCCCGGGATCCCGTGATTACAAATTTCTCAATCCCGGATCCCGGGATTGAGAATTCAATCTCGGGATTGCAATCACTAATCAATACGTCGAGTAAAAAAGTCACGTTTTAATTCAGCCTACAACAACGTTTTTTTATTATTGCTCCTAAAAGTGCGTTTTTCTGTCACAGTTATGATCATCGTTGCCGTGGTATTACCGATCTTCTCAAGCATCATGCGGAGTCTGTTGAACTTGGTGATGACGCGACTCCACTCGACGCACCCGGGTCTGATGACGTCATAGAGCTGAAAGATCACGTGACCGTCCGACAGGTCGCTGTATAGGTGGCTTACGTACGGCGACACGCCCATCGAGTTCATCCAATTACGATACACTGAACACGGCACATGCAGCCGGCTTACATTGTCGTTCATTTGGTGGTTTGCAATAAAACAAAAAGCGCAGCTGTCGCTAGGGTGCGTAAGCCGACTGTATTGCTTGCATCTGGAGCTGAAATACTCCCATTTAAAAAAAATGTAAAAACAAAATTAGAATTTTAACCACCCATAATATTTTTTGTCGAAAACGTGCAACGTGTCTGTCCGAATTCCGTCGGGAATGATTAGTGTCTGTCAGAAAATTGGAACTTCGATTGACCCCGCCTACTTTTTTTACGGCTGACGCACTATGTGCTAGGGCGTATTAGCTATCGTAATTCTGTCCGTCCGTTTGTCTGTATGTTACGGTCCGGTACACATTTAAGCCAGGGTGAGATAGAAACTCGTGGTTTTCATTATAAGATAGCCTGGTGCCTATAGTTTTTTGTGACGAAAAGTCGTGACGCTGGGTGATGGGATTCTCCTCGAACAAAGATATCAAACAAAGCCATCTCACCTAAAAAGTCGTTATTTTGCCGCTATTGTCTTGTCTAGCGTGAAAACGGTTGCAGATAGGCAGAGACATGCTGCTTATCATTAAGAAGCACCGGTGACGAGCGTTTTAGTGGTATCAACATCGGTGATCTTGAGCGATCCTGAAACCCCAAAATTTGTGGTTTCAGTGAATTGTACGTTATTTCTCGCTGCGACTCACCTTTAAAAAGTAAACGTTTAATCGAAATTAATGCAAATAGACCGAGACAACCTGCGTCGCGCGTGTCATGAGCATTAGCTGAGATTTCTCGCTTAAACCCATCACGGCGCCGCAGACCGCTGAATGCCATGCGTCCATCTGTCCGTAAATAGGTTATAGAGTGTACACAGATTAACAACAAGAGACGTGACTTCTTACTCTTTTCCTCCCTGGTTTCATCTCGGACTGGCTCCATGTTGACATCCTGGTGCGGCTCGAGGCCCGGGTAATGGTTGAACAGGTTGGCGACGAACGCCAGATTGAGTTTATCATTGCCACTGACGACGTCCGCTGCAGACACGAAGCTGCGACAACCAAGCTTGTCCGCTTCTTGCAACATCAGCTCCGCACGCGATATCAGGTTTGGCTCCTGCGCGTGTATAGGTAAAAGCGCGTACACAGCGACGTAACTAAACTGACATGAACTGAACTAATATGGTTTAGTTTTTGACGACCTGACCAATAGCCGAACAGGGGGAGCCCATTGATCAGTTCGTCAAAAACTAAACCGTGTCAAAATGGTCTCGAAGCCAAAAGTTTGACCTCGGCCTCGGTTTCAGCCTTAAGACCATGGTCTCGGCCTCGGCCTTAGTTTTGAGCATTTGGCCTCGGTCTGGCCTCGATCGTAATGCTTTGGCCTTGTTAACATCATAAAACTTCTAGCTTACCATATCTTAGTTCTACCTCTCACCTCGGTCGTGGCCTCGCTCTCGATTTTGACTCGTCTTTCAGGCTTTGGCCTCGGCCTCCACCTTATAATTCTAACTTTGGCTTCGGCCTCGGCCTCAAATGTTTGGCCTCGTTGGGCATCACTACTCACGTGTAAGGCGTTGGTGTTGACTTTGATGCCGACTTCAGGCGGAGCGATCTGGTTGATGAGGTGGATGTAGACCACGGAGTCCTTGATGTCGCTGGTCAGGTTGGTAATCTGTCGCTCACAGCCGGCCTGACGCAGCTGATAGTTCACCCAGCGCAGCAGGATCTGCTCCGGAGACAGCTTCATCAGGTCCTCAATCGTCTCGTCGTCTTGCAGCAGCGCCGCCAAACCCGGCTGATCGTGAAGGTTGATCACCGCAAACAGACCGATCTACAAAATATAGGCTACCCACCATGCAGCCATATTGTAAAGATGCGTACATAGTGAACAAAATGTACTGAACTGAAACACGTGAATACGTTTTACAGTGTTCTTGACGTTGACTTTTCTGCTTGGCAGATTCGGAATTTCAGAGATGATTGGCAGAGGCTAATGCGTTTACCTCGTACGTGCTTGATATTACTAGGAGTGGAATTTCAAACCCTTAAATCGTTTCCGCTGTTGGAAATGAGTCGTAGGGCGGCCTTCCCGCTGAACTATGCCCCACTTTCTAGTTATTTGGGTGTTAGAAAAAAGTCTTTTCTGAAAAAATGTGATTTTAATTTTTATTGTTTTACACGGTAGTGTGGCTGCATTATTAAGGTGCAATGAATATGTTGCACAAAATGCACAATGTTTGATTCGGAGTTGTATCACAACTAAGCAGCTTCAAAACATTTTAAAATCGGGTAACTGGTTGTGGAAAAATATCATAATTTTAAAAATTCATAATTTGGCCCACCCTGCATGTATAGTACACACCGGCACTTTACTATTATCACATATTGTGCGGTCGTCAAAAATAAGCCGCATAATTGCGGGTTTTGCTCGTTCATCCGTCTGTCAGTGACGCAATAGCTCCTATAGAAAAGAAAAAAATTTTTTTTAAACTAAAATTTGCGTAAAAGTTGCTGTCGAAAGTAGTAAAGTAACAAGTAGGGCAGTTTTCACTTTTAAAGGTCTAAGATTAAGCTAATCGGACGTCAAAAACATGAGGCGAATGAATGTATCGCTGTCCTGCAAACGTGCAGTATGCGATTCTTGTAACATTTTGCTTACGCGAATGATCTGCCAGAGCAGGCCGAGAACCAGGTGAGGTTTTCCGGCCTGCAGGTCTTCCGGTCCGATGTTGACGATGTTGCATCCGATCGCCTGGGCGGAGTTGAGTGCCAGCGTCAGGTTCTCGTGTACTTGATAGATGTTCAGTTTGCCGCGGTTCAGAGCCCGCTCATCAATAGTGCCCGGCTGTGAGCGGTTCACCAGCTTGCTGTATCATCATTCATCAGTCATCATTAATTATCAGCATCATATTTTTTTCCACAACAACTAAAACAAAATTGAGGGTAGAATGACCGAACATTCTATCTGGCGTAGATGATATTTAGAGAAAACTAAAAGCAGCTTTCTATGCGATGCATTTTTTGATATTTCACTGATGTTTTTAATGTTACTGTAAAGTTTGTTCAATAATAACGAACAGATTTGCTTAATATATTCCAGTTTGTAATGAGATAGATTAGATATTAAAGTAGCATTTTTAAAAATGTAGTTTGTAGTTAGGACGTTTTTTTGCTACCGTCAACTGTAGATATAAGACTTGCAAGGATGGACAAAAACTTTTTCACTATCAGTTAAACAGAAACTATATTTCTAACTACCTTGACAAAAGTTCAACTAATCTTTTTTTTAAATAGTTGAACTTTTCTCAAACTTTTAAAAAACTTTTTTTGACAAGATTGAATTGCTTAAAGCAACTTTAGCAGAAAGTATCAGTCTGTTTACTGAAAATCTGGGTGATCAAATCGAAGCAAATGTGATCAGTCGGACAAAGACTATCAGTAAGTTAAAAGAAATCATCATCATCCACCCAGTCAGTCGGTCAACCACTCAACTCATCAGACAGACAGAAAGGAAATAAAGATTTTGCATGTGCTTAAACTGACCACAGAAGAATGCCGTCTCCACACTTGACATACAAGTCTTTGCTATGCGGATCAATCGGCAGCTGATGCAATTGCACACAGTCCGGGTCCATAGCAAAGTTACTGCACAAAACGGTTTCATATTAAACTAGAAATTTGGGGCAAAGCCCAACGTGAGTCCGCCCGGCGCCATAAGTCCGATTGGGGGAAATTGAAAGGGGGGGATAAAGAGGGGAGAGAATTTTCCCGGCATCAAAGTCACGTGGCCCGAACTCAAATGCATTGGTATACGCCGATCGCGCTTTGTCGACTTAGGGTAGGTTAACATGAGCGCTTATAACTTGGTTCGTAGTGGACGGAATTTCACAAAATTTTTTTTTGTTCAACGCCGAAAGGATCGCTCTCGTCAACGCCATTTAGATTATGTCGTTATCTTCATCGGTTCCAGAGATATTTGCGCTCAAACTCGAAAGTTGTCGTAAATCGCACCGATTTTTGAACGTTTTTTGCCCTCCCAAATTTTAAGGGGGGC